>Ga0265297_10000277_pt1 | contig 170272 bp, 171 predicted proteins | sample Munlanlwell13791_FD_192502 | JGI IMG/M metagenome (GOLD analysis project Ga0265297, IMG submission 192502) | Leachate microbial communities from a municipal landfill in Southern Ontario, Canada - Leachate well 137-91 | ecosystem: Engineered > Solid waste > Landfill > Unclassified | place...
AATCTCGAACACTCGATGATACGCTCGTAAATATCAATAGTTACTTCCGCAAGACTCACGGCGTGAAGCTTTTTGAGCAAGATGCATTCAAAGCGTTTGGTGCTCGTAAAGCCGAACATGTCAAAGCCATAAATACCTACGACTTTCTAACCGATGTCGGGAAGCAATTCGGGAAACAAGCCGAAATGGTCACCAAAGAATACAAACATCCGATCAGCGGACAGATGGTGAAAAAAGAGACTGCAAAACCAATCTTCGACAATGGAATGCGGTATATCGAAAGTACTGTGCCTCAACTCAAAGGCGTACTTCTGCCCGAGCAGATCGTGAAGCATGTTGAGGAAACTTATAAGGTGCTGACAAGCGATGAAGCGACAAAGGGATTCCTTAAAATCTACGACAAAGCTCTCGGATTCTGGAAAGGGTCAGTGACCGGATGGTTTCCAGCATTCCATGTTCGAAACTCAATTGGTGGAATTTTCAATAACTTTATAGCCGGAGTCAAAAACCCTGCTCGGTATCTCCAGGGCGATCAGATTGCTCGAGGAGTCAAAGGAACGATCACAACCAAGCTGGGTACGAAATACACCTATCAGCAAATAAAAGAAATTGCCGAAAGGCTGGGAGTGGTAAACCAGCCAGGTTACTTGGATGTGATGCGTGAGGTCGAAAAAGATGTCAACAAAGGTGCTGTCGGTAAACTTATGGATTTGCCTAAAAACGCAATGGAGATCACTGAGAACCGATTGCGTCTGCCTCTATTTGTGGATCGTTTAGTCAAAGGTGATGCACCAGAGCAAGCCGCGAAGTCAGTATTCCAATTCCACTTCGACTACGCACCGGAAGCACTCGCACCTTTCGAGCAAAACATTATGAAGCGACTGTTGCCATTCTACCGATGGACTCGTGGCAACATCCCACTTCAGCTTGAGCAAATAGTAAAGCAACCCGGTAAGTACGCTTCAATCGGCAAGCTTGTAGACAACCTTCAAGTCGACAAAGAAAAAGCCAAAGAGGAATTCCAATATCTACCTCCATACATGAGAGAGGGATTGCCGGTCCGACTTGGTGAGAAAAACGGATTCTCACAATATCTATACGGTCTCGGTCTGCCAGTCGAGGATATAAACCGCCTCTACAAAGGAAGCCCACAGAGAACCTTGGCGAGCATGGTCGGTGAACTATCACCAATTCTGAAGTACCCGATTGAGGCGGCCACAGGACAGAACCTATTCACTGGTGAGCCGATCAAAGAAGGAAGCCGTGTCTATCCATTCGTGAATGCGATTCCCGGACTGCGTGACTGGTTAGAGGTTAACGAACATAAAGATAAAAGCGGAAATGTCAGCTATCGAGCGAATGCTTATAAACTTCATTTCTTGAACACAGCTCTTGGTCGCTTCTACACCACAGCCGGAAAACTCTCCGATGACAACACATCAGGAGTCGTGAAGTTTCTGTATGGACTCGTCGGTGCAAAAGCAAAATCAGTCGATATGGAAAAAGAAAAATTCTGGCGTGATCGTGATGTCCAAGACCGAATCGAGGAAAAATTGGAGGGTAGAGGTCTCATCAACAGATTCGACTCGGTATATGTACCGAAATAATTATATGGAAAGAACAGCCTACCAAAACAAAATACAAGACGAGCGTCTCGACCGTGTAGAAAAGACGGTGAATGAAATCAAAGACAACCATCTCATTCACATTAAATCTGACCTCACTAAAGTCGGAACTGATGTTGATTGGCTTAAGCGTTTCTTTTGGATTATCGCCACCGCATCGATCGGCGGTCTCATTACAGCTGTCGTCAATTTATTACTAACCATTAACAAATAACAACATGAACATCATTCAAAAAAAGTCTCCTAACTGCTGGGCTGGTCGCAATGGTTACCGGCCGGAAGCGATAGTCATTCACATTATGGACGGCACGCTGGCCGGAACCGATGCGTGGTTTACAAACCCAGCATCGCAAGTAAGTGCTCACTATGGCATCGGGAAAAACGGCGAAGTTCATCAGTATGTCAAAGAGGAGGATACTGCTTGGCACGCTGGTCGTGTCGATGCACCAGTTTGGAAGTTTATAAAACCAAAGATCAATCCTAACCTCTATACGATTGGGATCGAACACGATGGAAAACCAAACGACATCTGGACTGAGGCAATGAAACAAGCGAGTGCGATGATGATCCACGAGATATGCCAACGCTGGCAAATTCCGGTCGACCGTGATCACATTGTTGGCCACTTTGAGATTTATTCTAAAAAGCCCAATTGCCCGGCAACCGACAAAAGAATATTGGACGAACTTGTTGCCCTTGCCGGAGGCCACACACCAAACACTTCAGTCGAGGAGGGTGTGAGAAAAATTGAGGAAGGACTGGCAATCATTAAAAAGATAATTTATTAAACCACTATGACAACACCACAAAAAGAAGCTTTAAAGCACCTAGCGATCGTTTTTCTTTATTCCGGAGTATCGGCAATTCTGCCGATCATTTTGGCCTATGTAGAGAATGATCCTCGATGGACATTACTAATACCGATCATAAACTCGGCTTGGTATGCTGTCAGCCGATACCTTAAGGAAAGGAAGCTGATTGAGGAAATGGATATGAAGGGTGACGCTTTTTAGCTAAATTAAGCAATTTTGAATTAGTAGACCTTTTGAGCAAAAGCCGGAACCTCAAAGGAGGCTGGATTTTCCTTGTAAAATAACCTTAAACGGCGTATAATTTTATCAATACGGCCATAAGATAAGGCCTTTAAGGCGAATACCGGTTCAAACTTCCGGACATCGCCACCGCATAGTGAGATTTTCGTAATTGTCAGGAAGATTTTTCAGAATTCGCCAACCGGTTTTGGCCTGAAATTCAAATTTTTTGGCTTCCAAAATGAAGTTCGAGCCGATATTTTTTAGAAATGCTCGGATTTGCGAATTGTCGCCCCGCGACAATAGAATTTTGGCTTGGCTACTTGCTAAAATCATTTCTTTCATGGGTTCGAGCCAATTATTTCCTTTTTGGGCAAAATCTTTGATTTGTTGATTTAACTCAAGCTTCTCAATGAGAAGTTTTTGTTTTTTAGTGTGGTATTCCTCTGGCTCGATATTCTTGCCTTCAATAAACAAATCAAGCAGGCGCTCCATGGTTTGCTCGATTTCTGTTTTTCTCACCTCAAGTTTTTGCCCAAAAATATCGCCATCTTTTCTGGCTTGCTCTTTTTCCAACTCAATCTCGGCCAGCATATTTTTTGCCCAATCATCAGGCAAAGAAACTTTTTGAATCATCTCTTTCATTTGTTCAACAAGTGATTCTTCACGCAAGTATTTTTCATCGCAAGCTTGCTTTTTCTTGGTACAGCGATAATAGTTGTGGCCTTTCTGTTTTTCCGCAGTGATGAGGCAATCGCACTTGCCACACTTCATCAGTCCAGAAAAAGCAAACTCGTGCTTTCGTTTTCTTTTCTTCTTGCCTCGGTTGCTCATCACTTGTTGAGCTTCATCAAAAAGTTTCTTGGAAATAATCGGCTCATGCGTTCCCTCATGTATTTCGTCGTTAAACTTGAATAGTCCGTAGTAAATTGAGTTCTTGAGCATTCTTTGGACACAGGCCACGGCCAGAATATTGCCTCGGTAGCTTCTTAGTCCCGCTTGGCTAACGACATCTCTTAAGGCCTTTAGAGTGTATTCACCCGTAGCGTAGAGCTCAAAGCATTTCTTGACCAAAGGCGCCCTTTCTCGGTCAAGATCAATGCCTTTGGTCTGGTGGTTGTTCAGATAGCCAAGCGGGGCAAAGACTGGCCAAATCCCTTTCCTTAGCTTAGCCCGATGACCTCGCCGTATATTCTCACTTAGATTGTCGATGTAATACTTGCTTTGGCCAAAGGCAATGTTCATCATGAATTTTCCTTGCGGCGTGCTGTCAAACCAAAAGGTGGGGAATTTGAGGTCTTTAATCTGGCCTGTGTCCAAAAGATAAATGATTTTGCCCCCGTCGATTGAATTCCTAGCGAGTCGGTCCGGGTGCCAAGCCAAAATTCCTCCGGCTTCGCCGGCGCAAATCCGATCCAGCATTCCCCCGAACACCGTTCGGCCAGGTTCTTTGGCGGTTTTCGCTTCGCAGAGCGAAGCGGCGATTTCCAGTTTTTCCTTGGCGGCAAATTCCTTTAATTCAGCAATCTGGGATTCAATGCTTAAGACCTGTCGTTCTTCGCTATCGGTGGACTTGCGAGCGTAAATAAAGTACTTCATATTATTTGAGATTAGACTAATAATTTTTTAAAGCCCGCTTTTGGCAATTCTTTAAGAATTAGAAGCCAAAAAATTTGAATTTCAGGCCAAAACCGGTTGGCGAATTATGAAACTTCTGCCCGAAAACTGGGCAAATACCGATTGGCGGAGTGTTTACGAAAAAATTCGAACCGATTTCACCCCCAAAAATTGATGAGCGGGCGGATTTCCTCCCCCACCCCCTCCATCCGCCCGCCCTTTCGGATTGAAAACCGCCAAAGAACCTGGAAAAAATATCGGCTCGAACTTCATTTTGGCCAAAAGCGGGCTTAAAAAAATTAAAGACAAATGCCATAGTTGTATTATACATCAACGTTGATATATCACGCAAGAAAAGAGTATAATATACCCATACCTTATGAAAGACATCCATCAAAAATTCGTTCAAAACTTCAAAAAATACCGCGAGTTAAAGGGCTGGTCGCAAGGCGAGGTGTCGCGCAGATTAGGCGTTGACAAGAGTTACATTTGTCGCATAGAAAAAGGCGAAGTCAATCCGACTTTGGATAGTATTAATAAATTAGCTCATGTCTTAGGCGTTGAGGCGTGGGAGATGTTAAAATAAATATATGCTGGAAAAATACAGGACGAACGAATCTAATATGATCAATGAAGCTGAAAAGTTTTCGTCTGCACAGGAAGAAAATATTCATATCGTAGAAAATAAGGAATTGGGTATTTCTTATCAAGACACTCTTCAAGAGTTGCCTTCTGAAATACAAGAAAAAACTGGGGTTAAGAGAATAAGAAGGAGAGAAGTGTTAACTTATCCTGAGGGATTTTGCTCTGACGGCTCTTGGACGGCTGAAAATTCTCTTTGGCTGTTTTTAACAGATGGGAGATTCCCGTCATATAAAACATGGAATCATGTCATGTCTGCTGATTGGCAAAATCCCAATGGGGAGGCTGCTATTAGAAGATTTAATGAGCGAGAAGATGGAATCTTTGATGAATTCTTTCCGGCTCAAGAATTTCGAACCAACCGAGCCCAAAGTTTTTTTGAGAGAACGGAGGGTAAAATTGAAATGATTGATCGTGACGTACAAATTGAAGACGCAAGAGAAATGCCTTCATATTTCCCAATGAGTATTATGGACGGAGGAGAAATATGGGGTTCTGTTATTAATGCACCAGTTTTTGTCTTTGGTGGTCAAAATAAGTTATTTGTTGATTACATTAATTCCATAACTAATAATTCAGAAACGAGAAAAATGTTAGAGTTAAGTGGATGGGTTGCTGGTTCACCAAGGGAGTTGATTACCAGAGACTCCCCAGATTTTGAGAAATATAAAAGGTTGTTTCGTGGTCATGAAGCCATTATTCGACCTAAAATTGATTTTCCCCAGGAATATCTTTCTGATGGATGGGTTAATTATCCTGAATTTGATACTGAAAACGATAGAAGAGAATTCAAAAGAATTAAAAACGCGGTAAGAGTTGCGATAGAAAGTTGTAAACCCTATGATATTGAGATTAGTTCATGTAGATGGCTTTTTGAAGAAAAAGATGTTCTGTATTATCAGAGTTTCCCTCCGCATATTCCCGTAATAAGACACCCAGATATAAAACCGCTAAGATGGAGTCATTCAGAATTAGCCGTAATTCCAAAAGAAAAGAAGTTAGAAATAGCATTTTTTGAAACGGAATAAAAGAATTTCCCGCCAAAGAAAAACTGGAAATCGCTAATTCGAAAGGACGGGCGGATGGAGGGGTTGGGGGAGGAAATTCGCCCGCTCATCAATTTTTGGGGGTGAAATCGGTTCGAATTTTTTTGTAAACACACCGAAAAAAAAATAAAACATCCGTCGTAGCGGATGTTTTTGGTTAAGGTTCGATGGTTATAGTCTATCTTCCGGATTCTTGGTACTATTGCGTGGTTTTTTTTGAAAGGCTTCAGATAGTAATTTATCAACATCCACCCTCTCGGGTAGGGCGGTTTCCATCTCATAATTAATGTTTTCTTGCAATAGCGGATCAGTTTCTTCTATTTCTCCCGGTTCAACTAGTTGGTCTTCTTTCATGAGCCGTTTTATATCATCCTCAATAGCCTCATTTAATTCTCTATAAGCATCTTCCATGATTGTTTCGATTGAGATGATAACCTTTTCTCCTTCGTCGCCATTTTTATAATCCGTTCCTTCCGGTAGCTCCTTGCCTTGTTCTTGATTTTCTATAACCTCTCCGGTTAACTGTATGATATGATCAAGAATATTAAGCCAAAAGCCTAGGGCCGAAATAATAGCTAAAGACGGATCGACGTGGTTAGCATGTATGAAGATACTCTCCTCAACCAGTGGCGTTGTAATGGCGGTGGCAAAGAATGATTGGGAGTTTTTTAACCCCGGCAGTTGAGTGACGCTAATGGCAATTTGGATAGCAGTAAGATTATAACGATCCGTAAAAAGAGGACCAAAATTATCAACAACTTGCTTCATTACCTGGGCATTCAAGCCGTTGTGCGTAACCGCAGTTATTAACACTCCCGTCTGTCCCCAGGCAAACCGTGTTTCCTCCATCTTCATATCCCTACCTCCTATTTTTGTTTGATTTTTCGTTTTAAAGGGCGTTATTGATTTGTAATATTATATCCTTCTCAGTAATATTTTGTCAATAATTTTCAAAAGTGTTATAATAAACTAAGACGACTAAGCTTAAACTCCAAACATATGATCTGTTTTAATTGTAAACGCCAAATACCGGATAACGTACCTAACTGTCCTAACTGTGGCGCGCCCGTAGTGCCTCAAGTTCAAGTGGGTAAGGAAATAAGATTCAGACGTTGGCAAAGATGGTTTTTTTACGGCGTGATCATTGTTTTATTTATCGCCGAGACTGCTTATGCGGCTAAAATTTATACCGATAACGCCGCCTTGCTGTCTGCTTCGGTGCAGTTGCAGTCATCACTAAGGCAATCTCAAACCGAATTGGAAACAGTTAATCAGACTCTGGCCAGCAAGGATGCCCAGCTGACTAAGAGCTTGACTGATCTGGCTAAAATGCAAGAAGACGTTAATGCCAGCCAGAGCGCCATTGCCTTGCAGACCCAGAAAGTTCAGGACTTAATCCAGCAAAAAGATGAGGCCGTTAGGATTTATAATACTTTCAAGTCGGCCTTGGCTAATATTGATCCCGATGCTTTTTATACGATTTTAAATCGTGGTGTGGCTATTAGCGCCAAGGATTTGGTGCGTATTCCTTTAGGTCAGGCCGGAACCAGTGGCGAAGATGTCAGTATCAAACAGCCAGTTGATTTGAAATTCGCGGCGAATTTTAAAGGCAAGATCCTTCTGCTTGATGGCGGTAAAACTGGTGCCTGGTATGTTTCGCCGGTTGACGGCAAACGTTATTTCTTGGGTCGAGCCGCCATTGATTTGCAAGCGCTTAAAGGCATCAGCGAGATAATCTCCCCTGCCGTATCCGCGGCTGCCGCTAACAGCGCCTTGACGCCTTCTTCTGCTGTATCTGTTACCGCAACTTCTACCCGTTAATTGGATTATGCCGGGAGACGTTGCGTATCTCAGCAGCGTCTCTTTTTATTTGAATTTTATTCATTTTATGCCCTATGAAAGATAACACCAAAAAAACTTTACGCCATTATTGGCAAGCTTCCAAAAAACATCCCTGGACCATGTCCTTGGCTTTTGGCGGCATTATCGGCGGCACTATTTTAGAGGTGGTCTCGCCCCTGTATTATAAACAATTATTTGATTTATTGACTTTGCCGGCGGAGAAAACTGATATTTTTCCCGGCATTGTTTGGGTTCTTGTTATTATTGCCGTTATTTCTTTGGTCCGTTGGTTATTGAAGCGAATTAATGTTTTTTCCGCCAATCATTTTGAGGCTAAGGTAATAACCGAGCTGAATAATTCTTGCTTTGAATATCTGCATAGGAATTCCTTCAGTTATTTTAATAATAATTTCGTTGGTTCGTTGACTAAGAAAGTCAAATGGTTCGTCTCTTCTTATGAGAGTATTGCTGACCGCATAATTTGGAGTTTTGCCCCTCTGGTCGTTATGCTTGTTTTTATCACTATTGTTTTATTCGGCGTTAATACTTGGTTGGGCATATTGGTTATCGTCTGGTTGGTGGTTTTTCTGGCCATCAATTGGTTTTTTACTAAATTCAAACTCAAGTATGATATCAAGCGAGCGGAATTAGACACTAAGAGCACCGGCATCTTGGCTGATACCATTACCAATAACGCCAATGTTAAATTATTCAACGGCTATAAGCGCGAGGTCAAAGCTTATGCTCAAGCCAATGAAGAATTGCGTCGGGCTAAGGTTTGGGCTTGGGATTTGGGCGCAGTATTTGATTCGGTTCAGGGGTTTTTAGTAAACGGCCTGCAAATCGGCATCTTGGCCTATGCTGTTTACTTGTGGTACCATGGCGAATTCACTATTGGTGATTTTGTTTTGGTTCAGTCTTACTTTAATAGCATTACCGATCGTATTTGGGATTTCGGCAATAATATCAGGCGTATTTACGAAAATCTTTCCGATGCCGAGGAAATGACTATTGTTTTGGATACGCCTCATGAGATAGTGGATATTCCCAAAGCTAGAAAATTGCAGGTTGACAAGGGGCAGATTATTTTTGATCATGTGTCTTTCGGTTATAGTGATGGCGCCGGAGTGCTTAAAGATTTTGATTTGCATATAGCGGCGCATCAACGTCTGGCAGTGATTGGGCCGTCCGGCTCAGGCAAATCAACTATTGCCAAGCTGATTTTACGTATGCATGACATTAACGGCGGCGAGATTCTAATTGATGGTCAAAATATTTTTCGCGTAATGCAGGAAAGCTTGTGGCAGAATGTCTCATTAGTGCCTCAAGAGCCCATGTTGTTCCATCGTTCGCTTATGGAAAACATCCGCTATGGCCGGCCGGAAGCGACTGATGCCGAGGCGATAAAGGCGGCTAAGGCCGCGCATTGCCATGAATTTATCGCTAAAATGCCCCAAGGTTATGAAACTTTAGTGGGGGAACGCGGGATTAAACTGTCCGGCGGTGAACGCCAGCGCGTTGCCATTGCCCGAGCCATCTTAAAAGATGCTCCAATTTTGGTAATGGATGAAGCCACTTCCTCGCTGGATTCGGAATCGGAAATGTTTATCCAAGATGCTTTGAGTAAATTAATGAAGAATAAGACTGTGATTGTCATTGCGCATCGCTTATCTACTATTCGTAAAATGGACAGGATTATTGTAATTGAAAATGGTCGGATCATTGAAGATGGCAGTCATGATGATTTATTAAAAAAATCCCATGGGGTTTATGGCAAGCTGTGGGGCCTGCAAGCCGGCGGTTTCATCGGCGGTAACGATTAAAGGCGTTATGACTAATTGAAATCATTATTTTTCATCCCATTCGCTGAATTGCGATTGGGATGTTTTTATTTTTAAATATTTTTTTGATTGATTTTGAGAAGCAAGTTGTTTTGTGTTATAATATAGGCAGACAATATTATTACAAAACATTTTTTATCATGAAGAGCAAGAACAAAAAATCTAAAACTGTTTTACAGCCGTCGACGAAAGTTGAAAAGGGGATTGATGGTTATTTAACTGATGATAATTGGCATAATCTGGAAGCGAAGGCTTGTTTTAAGCTTTTGAATTCAGCTATTGACGGATTATCGGCTGAAGAGGCGCAAAAACGATTGGATCAGTTTGGCAAGAATGAGTTGAGTCGGGCCAAATCAGCTTCATCTTTGATGATTTTTTTGTCTCAATTTAAATCACCCTTGGTTTATATTTTACTTGTCGCTGTCGTTATTTCTGTTCTATTGCAAAAATGGCCCGATGCCGTAGTTATTGCGGTAGTAGTGGGTATCAATGCCTGGTTCGGCTGGTTTCAAGAAAATAAAGCCAATCGGGCGTTGGAAAAATTGCGAGCTATGGTTGTTTATTATGCTACGGTTTTTCGCGATGGACGGCCATTAGTGTTGCCAGCTACCGGGCTTGTCCCTGGTGATGTCGTCGCTTTAAAAAGCGGGGATAAAGTTCCGGCTGATTGCCGTCTACTGGAGATTTTTGATTTGCAGACCTCGGAAGCAACCTTAACCGGTGAATCGAATCCCGTAAGCAAAGAAATAAAAAAATTAAATCAGCAGACAACTCTGGCCGACAGAAAGAATATGGTTTATTTGGGTACGACTGTGGCGCGAGGCAAGGGGCTGGCTGTTGTTTGCGCTACCGGTGGTAGAACGGAGTTTGGGAAAATTGGTAAAATGCTAGAGGGGATCAAGGAAGAAAAGACATTGCTTTTTAAACAATTGGAGCAATTCAGTCGCTTATTAGCTTTGGCAGTCGTTGTTATCTGTTTGATTATATTGGTTATGGGATTGTTCAGGGGATACGGAATCGGGCAGATGCTTATTATTGCTGCCGCTCTTGCCGTCGCCGCCATTCCTGAGGGATTACTGATTTCTTTGACTATTGTTTCTGCTTTGGGTATGCAACGGATTTTACAGCACCATGCTTTAGTACGTCATTTGTCGGCCACAGAGACCCTGGGTCGTATCTCAGTGATTCTAACGGATAAGACCGGAACTCTAACCGAGGGACGCATGAAAGTAGCCCGTTTGCTTACAGCTGAAAGAGAGTTTTCTATTACACCGCTTCAAGAGTCGTTGGAGGGAGGGGATGAAGCTAAAGAACTGGCATTATTAGCTAAAATTTCCCTATTATGCAGTTCTGCTCGGATTGTTAATCCGGAAGCCGCATTAGCCGAGTTACAGATTATAGCCGATCCCACTGAACAGGCACTGGTTTTGTCCGGCTTGGCCGCCGGTTTCAATAAAGAGGAATTGGATAGCGAATATCCTAAAATGGCGGAAATACCCTTTGATTCTTCGCGTAAGTATATGGCCACCTTGCATCGGCATAAAATTGACGGGCATAGTCATATCTTTGCTAAAGGTGCGCCGGAAAAGATTTTGCCTTTTTGCAACCGAGTCCTGATCGGCGGAGATAAACGGAAAATGTCTCCAGAGCAGACGAAACTTCTGAAGGTCAAAGTTGAAGAATTAGCCAAAGAAGGTTTACGTATCTTGGCTTTGGCCTATGATACAGCCAATCATTTTAATCGGTTGGATGAAAAATTACATGATCTGGTTTTTGTCGGCTTTGTCGCTCTAAAAGATCCCCTGCGGGCAAATGCCGCTAAGGCTGTGATTGATTGTCGCAATGCCGGTATTAGGACGGTTATTGTAACTGGCGATCATAAAATTACAGCGCAGGCGATTTACGCTGAATTGGGATTGGGGCGAGGTCGGATTTTGACTGGTGAAGGAGTGGATAAATTGACTGAAGTGCAATTGATGCGGCAATTGCCGGAGATTGATGTTTATGCTCGGGTGGAGCCGCGGCATAAGTTACGCTTAGTTAACGCTTGGCGCAATTTTGGGAAGGTAGTGGCGATGACCGGCGATGGCATTAATGATGCGCCCGCCCTAAAAGCCGCTGATGTGGGCATTGCTTTAGGTGGTGGCACTGACGTGGCCAAGGAAGCCGCTGATGTGGTTTTACTGAATAATGGTTTTGACGTGATAGTGGAAGCGATCAAGGAGGGGAGGAACATTTTTGATAATATAAAAAAAGTCACTCTATATCTTTTTTTAGGCAGTTTTTCAGAAATTATTTTGTTGGTCGGAGCTTTATTTTTAGGATTACCCTTACCGTTAATCGCCATACAAATGTTGTGGATTAATTTAATTGATCATGGCTTGCCTAACTTGACTTTGGCGGCTGAAGCCGGCAATGGCGATGCGATGGCCTATCCTCCAGCCCCGCGAGAACAGCCGATTTTGGATAATAAAATGAAGTGGATGATTATTGTAGCGGCGTTGATGACTGATGTTTTACTTTTATTGATTTATATTGTTCTAGAGATGCAAGGAGCGCCCTTGGCTCATATCAGGACGATAATTTTGGCTACTTTGAGCGCTGACGCCCTGCTTTACGCTTTCAGTTTGCGCAGTTTGTATCAGCCGGTTTGGCGGCAAAATCCTTTGGGCAATCAACCGTTGTTTTGGAGCGTCGTCGTATCTTTTGTTCTGTTATTTGTTGTTATTTATACGCCGTTTTTTTCCAGTATCTTCGGATTAACCCCATTAGATCTTAATGATTGGCTGATAATTATGCCCTTAGCTGTCTTCAAGTTAATTATGGTGGAGATTATGAAAGATTTATTATTTCACCGAGAACCAAATGGCAACATCATTAAGTTTGCGGCTTAGAAGAGCTTTATGTTATAATAACTATGTCGTTAGAAAATTCTGAAGCAAAACAAAAATTGTTTTTTAGATTTTTGTCGATTGTCGGCATCGTTATTATTTTACTTTTAGTTGTTTCTTTAATTCGCGAGGTAATTAATCGGAATAAGATTTCTTCGCGGATTAGTGATTTACAAACTCAAACTGATGATTTGAGAAGGCAGAATGACGATTTGCAATATAGGATAGATAATTGGAATTCCACCAGCGAGTTGGAAACCAGCGCTCGCATTCAGTTGGGATTAAAGAAAGCAGGGGAGAAAGCTTTTGTAGTCATGCGGCCGGAGAATCTTGGTGTTTCAACCACTTCAATCGAGGAAGTAGTTATCAGGGATAATCAGGATTTATTGGAGTTGGTTGAAAATTCCAGTCAAGTTAAAGAATCAAATCCGGAGAAATGGTGGAGATATTTTTTTAACTAATCTTAACAAATATTCTTTATAATATTATATGCCTAAAAAATCTAACCTTTCCCCGGCAAAAAAGGCGCAACTGAAGCAAGAAATAATGACTGCTTTAGAACCCAAGACCAGCCGGGCATCCAGTGAAAAAAATCCCACATCGGAGTCGGCGCCGACCAAAGCATTTGTTCTGGGGTCAATTAAGCCTAAGCCGATTTACCAAGTTAAGAGCGGGTTAGCTCAAATTAAAGCGACAGCAAAGCCTGTCTCGCCGATTGGCAGTCAGCCGGCAATAACAGCAGAAAAGATCCTGGCAGGTCAAACAGCATCCGTAAAAGCCAAGCCACTGTCCAAGGCCAAAGCCCAGAACGTCGTAATCGCAAAAACAAAAATCAAACCGGCCAAAATAAAGAGAAATCCAGCTAAGTCGATTAAGCGAAAATCAAAAATCAAGCCAATAAAGCCGGCAGAGCCGGTAAGTGCTGTTTCTGCCATAAAAACTCCGGCTATTGCAAAAATTGTTACCAAGCCGGAAAAACACGCTTTTTCTTTCGGACCGCGTGTCGCCCCCGATTTATCTTGGGCTAAACCGAAGAAAGAAGAATCGTTAGAAAGCTTATTTAAACGTCCAGTGTCGCGATCAATGCAACCGGCTAAGGAGAAAGCCTTCTCAGTCGGCAAGGATGCGAGGAAAAAATCCCATCGCTGGATCAAATTATTAGTTTTTTTCCTTTTAGCCGTTGTTCTAGTAACAATTATTGATTTAATCGGCATTTATCGTTTCGGTTTTAATGATTCAGTCAGCGTCGAGGCGGCTAAAGTTTTGCATTTGCCGGCAGGCAATGTGGACGGTCAGATGATTTCCTTGAGTGATTATTACAGTGATGCCAAACTGTTAGACGCCGCCTTAGCCCAGAAGCGTGAAGGTTTGGATGTGTCATTATGGACTCAAGAAAATGACAAGATCTTTTATCGTTTAGCAGTAGAAGAATTAATGGCTAAGGAACTCAAACGTTATAACAAATCAATTACCGATAAGGAATTAAATGAGAATTTGGACGCTCTGATTGCCCAAGCCGGATCGCGTGAACAGGCCGAATCCATGGTACAAAGTAACTGGAATCTCACCCTGGAGCAATTTAAGGATAAAATCCTTAAACCGGTGATGATGCGGGAGTATCTGCGTGAGGCCATAGTAGGCGACGAGTCTTTACCGATAAGCCAAACGGCCAAGCAAGAAGCGGAGCAGGTGTTGAAATTAGCTTTAACCACGACCACTGCCACTACTACTGATTTTGCCGCCTTAGCCAAACAATATACCGATGATGAAGCGGGAGTGAATACGGGCGGAGAATTTGGCTGGGTGGTCAGAGGCCAACTTGATCCTCAATGGGAGGACGTTTTATTCGGCGTCGCCACTAATACGGTTTATAAGCAATTGGTTAAAAGCCGCTACGGCTATCATATAATTAAAATTGAAGGCAAACTGATAGACAAGACGACCGGCAAGGAAAGTATCAATTTGCGTCATATTTTGATTGAAGTCAATGTTGACCAGTATATCAAGAGTTTATTAGATAAAGCCAAGGTCGTTAGATATATCAAATAAAAAAGAAACGCCCGATCAGGCGAATCTTATTCAATCTTTATCTAAGCCAAGAGGGAGATTCGAACTCCCGACCCACGGTTTACGATACCGTTGCTCTACCAACTGAGCTATCTTGGCAAATTTATTTTTTATTTTTAGCGGGTAACGAGAATCGAACTCGTGCCTCAACCTTGGGAAGGTCACATTCTACCACTAAACCATACCCGCAATAACAATATTATTATAGCAAATTTACTTAAAAAATCAACTATGGGAAAAATCGGAAATCATTGTTTTAGCCGGAGGGAAGGATTACTTTTTATTTTATTGATTGTCAGTTGCACCGTGTTTGGTTTAACCTGTCACTTTGCCCAAGCCGAGGATTTGACCGTAATTGATTTAATACCGGCTGTCAGAAAAAGCAATTATATCGTTAAGTCGCCGGACGGCGTTTTGACTTTCCAGGTGGCTAAGGGCACTAGTACGGCGAGCGTCTCTTTTAAACTATTATCTTTGGTTTCGCAAACAGCTATCGCTAGCTCGACTTACGTTTTGCCGGAAAAAACCGAAGCAGCGTCAGACATTTATTTTTTGGATATTTCCACTTCCTCCGATTGGAGTTTTATACCGCGAGTAATAATGTCGTATCCGGGCGATAGCAACTTACGTAATATTTATTATTGGAATGATGCTGATAATCAATTCAGGAAGCTTGATTCAATTAAAGATTTAAAGAAATATACGGCTACCGCCGATATTGCTTTTCCCGGCAAGTTGATTTTTGTTCTGCTTAAAGAAGTGGAATCAGTCGGACGCGCTTCCTGGTACGTGCATCCCAAATATCGTCAGGAGTTGATGGCCGCTTCCACTCAGTTTTCTTGGGGCGCTAAGGTGCTCGTGACTAATTTAGCCAATGGCAAGCAGGTCGTAGTAACAATTAAGGATTGGGGGCCGGATCCGGCCGTTCATCCCGATCGGGTAATTGACTTGGGTAAAGAAGCTTTCAAGAAAATTGCTTCTACCAGAATGGGAGTTATTGATGTGAAGGTTGAACCGTACCAAAATCCGACTGCAACCGTAGCAGTCAATAAACAATAATACGGTTTTGTCTTGTGTCGAAAACTGATAACCAAAATTAATTTCCATGATCCATCTTGTAGACGTCTCAAAAAAATTTCCACCTACCACTGAAGCGCTCAAAAGTGCCAATATTCATATTGAACCAGGAGAATTTGTTTCTATTGTCGGTCAATCCGGCTCGGGCAAGACTACTATAGTCCGTCTGCTTATTGCCGAACTCCCGCCCGATAGCGGTCAGGTGGTAATCGGCGGTTGGGATATCACTAATATTAAAAAGCGCAATATATCGTCATTGCGTCGGCAAATCGGCGTGGTGTTTCAAGATTTCAAGCTGTTACCCAAGAAAACTGTTTTTGAAAATGTGGCTTTCGCTTTGCAAGTCGCCGGCGCCACTAAGAGCCGTATTCAGACGGTGGTGCCGCAGGTTTTGTCCATTGTTGACCTGCAGGACAAATTGGCGCGTTATCCGTATGAATTATCCGGCGGAGAAAAACAACGCGTGGCTATCGCTCGCGCCTTGATCCATCGTCCCAAAGTGCTTTTAGCCGATGAACCGACAGGCAATCTGGACGCCCTAAATACCAAAGATATTATTGATCTGCTATTAAAAATCAATGAATTCGGCACCACGGTTGTGATGGTGACCCACAATAAAGAAATTGTTAATTCCCTTAAACGACGCGTTATTACTTTGGACGACGGCCTAGTGGTCGGAGATCAAAAAGTAGGGAAATACGTAATTTAATTTATGTTTCTTCTGACTTTAAATCGCTCTATTCTCTTTGCTCTGCAATCTTTTTGGCGTAATATCTGGCTATCTTTAGCTACGGTTTTTGTTATCTTTTTGACTTTGATTTCGGTTAATTTGCTTTTGGTAGTTAATGTTATTTCCGACTCAGCCATCGTGGCAGTCAAAGATCGTATTGATGTTTCGGTTTATTTTAGACCGGAGGTTAGGGAAAGCAAAGTCGCCGAAGTCAAATCTCATTTGGAGGGGTTGCCTCAGGTTAAAAGCATTATTTATCGTTCGTCCGAAGATAATTTGGAGGCGTTTAAAGAAAAGCATGCCGGTGACGTCAAAATCCAAGAAACGCTTAAGGAGTTATCCACTAATCCCATGAGCGCCACCCTGGTAATCAAAGCCAAGGATCTCAAGGATTATCCGGAAATCCTGAAAGCGATTGATGACCCGTCTTTCGCTGGATTGATCGAGGAAAAAAATTATGATGATAATCAATTGGTTATTTCGCGCATCAACGGCATCGCCGATACGGTGCGCCGCGCCGCTTATTTTGTTATCGGCATTTTTGCCCTTATTTCTATTTTGATAATTTTTAATACGGTTCGCGTGGCCATTTTTACTCATCAGAACGAAATCGGCATTATGAAATTGGTTGGGGCTTCCAATTGGTTTATCCGTTCGCCCTTTGTCCTGGAGAGCGTTATTGCCGGAATTGTCGCAGTCTTTATTACTATAATCTTTTTCTACCCCTTACTATCAGTATTACAACCGTATGTTTCCAGTTTTTTTGTCGGCGCCACTTTTGATTTGACCGGTTATTTTAATACTTATTTTGTTTATATTTTCGGTACGGAATTGCTGGCCATAACCGCAGTAAATATTATTTCTTCTTCAATCGCTATCGGTAAGTATTTAAACGTCTGAATTCAGCCGAGGTTCAGTCGTATTGCTGTCGGAATTTTTCGACAGTTTTTTATTTGACAGGCGGGATTTTTTATGTTAGGATGATTTGAACTGTACATTTATAGTTTTAAGGGTAACAATCGGAATAAGGAGAAAATCAATGAGTTTGTATAAATGGTGGTCTAAGCTTATTGCCGCTTACAGTGGTAGCGGTCTTAGCTACGTACCGTGTATTGAGTCAGGCCGGCAAAGGCGGAGAGCGGCTAAGCGCCATAAGCATGGGGATAGTTAATATGTGGCCGGTAGTTTGTAAGCTGATTATGGAGCTTCTATGCATTTTGTTCGCGCTTTTTGTCTTTGTCTTTTTTGTCGGTATCAAAGTCAAATGCGCGGAATGCCATACCGAATTTTACAGTTATTTATCGCGTTGCCCGTCCTGCGGTCTGAAGGCAGGCGATTTGCCCGAGGAAACACCGCCTCCTCCGTCCGATAAAGCGGAACAGCGAGGCGAATAATAGCAATAGCACTTTATTGGGATCAGTTTGACTGGTCCTTTTGTTTTTCTTGAATTTTAGCCAAGATTTTTGTATAATTATGGCATGAACGATAATGATTTCATCATTTATTTTGGCGCTATTTTGCTGTCTTTCTTGTTGGCTGTCGGCCTGACTCCGTTAGTCAAACTGGTGGCCCGGCGTTTTGATATTATGGATAAACCGCAGACAGCCGAACGCAAGATCCATCATAATCCGGTGCCTTTTATGGGCGGTTGGGCGATATTTTTGTCGGTTTTTGTCGGCGTTTTTGTTTTTCAATTTTTTAATTTGGCGGATTTTTCTTTAATTAATGACCGCCTGTTATGGGGGATTTTTATTTCTTGCTTAATATTGATGATCGGTGGCACAATTGACGACAAATACAGTCTCAAACCGGAACAGCAGATATTTTTCCCCATTATCGCTGTTGTTGTTGTCTTATTGTCGGGGTTGCATATAACTTTTATCACTAACCCCTTAAGCCAATCCGGAGCCATTCTGTTTATCGGTAAATATCTGGGCATAGCCATTGTATTCTTTTGGCTTTTGGGCATGGCTTATACTACTAAATTTTTGGACGGTTTGGACGGTTTGGTGGCCGGTATTGCCACTATCGCCGCCTTATTTATATTCTTAGTTTCTCTGCGTTGGGATACGGCTTTATCGGCGACAGGCATTTGGGCTTTGTTGCTTTTGGGGGCATCGCTTGGTTTTTTGATTTATAATTGGCGTCCGGCTTCAATTTTTTTGGGCGAAGGAGGATCTGTATTTATCGGTTTTTTGTTGGGTATTTTATCCATCGTTTCCGGTTCTAAAATTATTACCACATTACTGGTGATGGGTTTGCCGGCCTTGGATGTTTTATTGGTGATTGTCCGTCGCTTGATTTCCGGCAAATCGCCGTTTGCCGGCGATCGCAATCATTTGCATTATCGTTTGCTTAATTTAGGTTTGTCGCACACCCAGGCGGTTTGGCTTCTGTGGCTGATCGCTTTGGCTTTTGGTTCGTTAGGCATTATTTCTACCAGTTACGGCAAAATGATTTTAATCATCTGCTTGATGCTGGTGATGGCTATAATTTCCACCGCTTTATGGGTCAAGTCAAAAAAATCTTAGCCGGTTCATTTCTATTTGCCATTGGCCTTGTTTTAGCCGGTTGCGTGTTTGATTCTCCTGACAAATCTTTGACTCTCGGCGGACATGAAATTAAAGTGGAGATAGTAGATACTGCCGTTAGTCGAGTTAATGGTTTATCCGGGCGCGAATCTTTGTGCGCTTCTTGCGGTATGTTGTTTGTTTATGACAATTCCGCCAAGCGCGCCTTTTGGATGAAGAATATGAATTTCCCCCTGGATATTATCTGGTTGAATGATAATAGGGCTGTGGGTTTCAGCGAGGCGCTGGAGCCGGAAGGGGAGGAACCGTCAAGAACCTACGCTTCGCCCGAACCAGTTGATATGGTTCTTGAGGTTAATGCCGGCTTCGTCGCCAAAAATGGGATTAAAGCAGGCGATCCAGTTCAATTAGGCAATTGATGATTGATTATAATTTGCTCTCAATAGAAAAATACTATGTTAAAGATTTACAACACCTTAACTAAGTCGCAGGAAGAATTCAAACCGCTCAAGAATAAACAGGTCGCTTTTTATCAATGCGGGCCGACCGTTTATTGGATTCAGCATATCGGCAATATGCGCGCCATGGTACTGGCCGACTTGATTTGTCGGTCGCTGGTTTATCTTGGCTATAAAGTGAAGTTTGCCCGGAACTATACTGATGTCGGTCACTTGACCAGTGACGAGGACGAGGGCGAGGACAAGATGATTAAAGCGTCTAAGCGCGAAGGACTAACGCCGGAGCAGATAGCCGATAAGTATATCGCGCAGTTTGAAACTGATGTGACTGACTTGAATTGCTTGCCTCCTGATTATAAACCACGAGCTACGGAATATATTAAGCAAATGCAAAAAATGGTGCAAGTGTTTTTGGATAAGGATTATGCTTACGCCACTGATTTGGCAATTTATTTTGATATTACCAAGGCCCGGGATTATACCAGGTTGTCCGGTCAGAAATTGGAAGAAAATCAGGCTGAAGCCGGTAGGGGCGAAGTGGGTGATTCGGGGAAGAAAAATTCGGCGGATTTTGCCGTGTGGTTTTTTAAGGCGGGCGCGCACCAAAATGCCTTGCAGACTTGGCCGTACAAATTTAGTGTTCAAGATAAAATAATAGAGGGTGAGGGGTTTCCCGGTTGGCATCTGGAATGTTCGGCCATGAACTACAAGATTTTTGGTTCGACGATTGATTTGCATATGGGCGGTATCGAGCATGTGCCCGTGCATCATACCAACGAGATTGCCCAAAGCGAAGCTTTTTCCGGCAAAAAATTTGTGGATTATTGGTTGCATAACGAGCATCTTAATGTTGATGGCGGCAAGATGAGCAAATCTGACGGCACGGCCTATTCGGTAGCCGATGTCAAAGCCAAAGGCTATGATCCGCTGGCCTTGCGTTATTTTTTCTTAGGCGCACATTATCGCAGTAAGCAGAATTTTACCTGGGAGGCGCTTGATGCCGCTCAATCCGCTTTGAATAATCTTCGCACGCAATTATTGTCATTCCGACCGAGCCGGCCGGACGGCGGGCGAGTGGATAAACCGCTTAAAAACAGATTCATCGCCGCTTTGGAAGACGATTTTAATATTCCTCAAGCCTTAGCGTTGGTTTGGGAAATACTCAAGGACGACCTGCCTGATGCGGAAAAACATGCAACGATAATTGACTTTGATCAAGTTTTAGGTTTGGATTTATCGCAACTTAAAGCGGAAGAAATTCCCGCTGAAATAAAAACTCTCGCCGAGGCGCGTTGGCAGGCTCGACAAAGTAAAAATTGGGCAGAATCTGATCGTTTGCGTGACGAGTTATTGCAAGCTGGTTGGCAAATGGAAGACGGCAAGAATGATTATAAGTTAAAAAAATCTAAATAAAAAACACGGCTAAATCGTCGTGTTTGGTTAAAGTGCCTTCTAGCTTAACTTTTTCTTTTTCTCTTAATAGTTCTTTTAGCGGCTAACAGTGAATCACCGCGAAAACCAAGGAGCCTCAAACCGAAAATTATATTGCCATGGATTATATCTTCAATACTTCTAAAAGGGGTGACAGGCTCCCCAAAAAATCCCCTTTTATTATAGCAGTAATCAAGCCAGGTTTTTTCGCCATGCAAATTGATGAATTCTTCCTTAGTCATCAGTAGCCTCCTTTCCGTAGCGTTTTTAAAATTCAATTAATCCTTTCCTTGAATCAAATAATGTTTCAAGACCTCTTCACTCCTAATTCAGTAAGTATTCTCCAGAGATCGGCGGCAGATAAGAATATTTGCTCACCCCTCAACGATCGGGAATTAATTGATAGGGAATAAGCCGGCTGTGACCTGCCATCGACTACTTCTAAGGTGTTTCTAATGAATCCGGCAATAATAGCTGTATCGCCAAAAAATCCCCCCTCAATTCCCTTATTGGCTCGGACAAATTGGAATTCAATTTTCCAATTACCGCCGGCAGTCTCCGCTTCCTTACCGACATTATTTCCTGTAGTGGCAATAAATTGCCGTACAGGAGCTTCTTCGTAGGTTACCTCCCACATTAAGACAGATGGTTCGGCTTCGCACCATGCTTCAAATTTTCTAAATAACATGCTTCCCGATACGGTATTGTTAGTGACTTCAACCTTAGTAAAAGCTCTTTTGGAGATCTTGGAGTTCATTATTAACCTCCCTTCGCTTATTCTTATTATCGGTTAGTGTTTATTCCAAGTTTTTTAAGTTTTAAGGTTCTTTTTGCTGATTATTCAGTTTACTTAATAATAGTGAAAAAGTCAAGCCTGCGGTTAGCGGTAATTTTTGTCAATCTGCCTTATTAATCTTGCCAGCAATGCTGGCATGTTTTGGTATTTTAGTTCTGATTTACAGGTTATTTTTATCTTCTTTTATGCCCATAATTATTGCGCCCGCCACTATCAGGATAATTAAAATTATAATTATGATATTTATCATATTTTGCAAGTTAAAAAGTAATAGTTGACGCCGAATTATATTTTACAGAGAAAAGCGAATCTGGGAAAAACTCGAGCTGAGAGTTTTTCCGCATACTTGGTGTTAAACGATCCAAGCCCTGCCTACGTTATATGTTTTCAAAAGAAAAAGGCAGAGCGAGAGCGCAGCGTGGCTTTAGCGTATTTTTGAGATTTTTTACATCGATTAAAGAAAAATTTCTATTCATTAATAAGTCTCTTTTAGATACTCCTCTAACTTTTCCAATGCTTCTGGCATGTTTTTACGGGCAAAACCAATTCTAAAGTAATTACCTTTGAAGTCATAAACTTTGGAGGGGAGCAACATTACTCCTTTCTTTTCAACAAGATCAAGGCAGAAGTCTGAAATATCAATATTTGCTTTTAACGTCGGAAAGCCAATCGGCCCAGCCTTTGGTCTATGCCACTCAAAAAGTTTTGCGTGTTTGGCAAAAAATTCATCCAGTATTTTGAGATTGTTTTCAATAATCCCTATGTTTCTTTTGAGAATTTTATCTTTTGCTCTCAAAGCCATAATAGCCAAAATTTCACTCGGCGCGCTACTGCAAATAGTTGTGTAATCTTTGTAAGTAGCAAAACTTTTGAGTAAATCAGAATTTTTTGTAGTCAGCCAGCCAATTCTCAACCCAGCTAAAGCAAAACTTTTTGACATCCCGAATAGAGAAATGGCGTTATCATATAGGTCGCATGCTGATGAAGTCCGATTGGCTTGATCGTGTTCAAGAAATCTGTACATTTCATCAGAAAACACGATGATATTTTTTTGCCTTGCTAAATCAATAATCTCTTTCAATTCTTTTTCTTGTAATGCTACTCCCGTTGGATTATGGGGAAAGTTTATGACGATGAGTTTTGTGTCATCTCTAATCAGGCTTTTGAGGTCGTCAATATCGAAAATCCAACCATTTTCATTTTTCGGTGTCCATTTTGATACTTTGCAACCGAGAGAATTCGCGATTTCATACAAAGATTGATAGCCCGGAAATGTGGTAACAACATGATCGTCTTTTTTAAGGAGATTATTCATGGCAATAAAAATTCCTTCTTCTGGTGTTATCACTAACACCTGTTCAGGTTTGATGTTTTGATGAAGCTTGGCAATCTCCTTGCGCAAAAGTGGATGTCCTTGAGATTCTGTGTAGCCGAGCTTGAGTTCGTTCCATAGTTTGAGCGAATTCTCGTCAGCCATTGCCAGAAGTTCTTTTTGGGTAAGAGCTTCGCAATCAGAACAAGACAATAAATAAGGAGCTGAAAACTCATATTTTGCGAAGTATCTTTCTAATTTGAATGGTTGGATTTTCATTATCATAAAGTCAGAGGAGTGTATATAAAAATTTTTCTTAATTTCATATAACTAGTGATTATACGAATTGTTTTCGCATAATATGTATATATTGATTATTTTACGAATAGTTGATATAATCAATTAGTATATAATAGTATATAAATTATAACCTTTTTGTCTTATTTATGCAAAATTATTTGGATAAAACAATAATTGAGCTAAAAATCAGGAATTATAGTCAAAAAACCATCAAGAGTTATATCCATTATTTGGGTGACTTTCTAAATTTTGTTAATAGTGATCCTGTAGCGGTAAATTCTGCTAAAATTAAAGAATTTATTTTACTTAAGCAGGGGAGCGGCTATTCCTCCCAGACAGTTAATTTGTGCCTTAATGCCATTAAGTTTTTTTATCGCGAAATTCTAAAAAAACCTCAATATATTGATTTGAAATTAGCCAAAAAAAATAAGCGGTTGCCGGTGGTCTTGAGTCGGGGGGAAATAGATTTAATGATAAATAATACTGATAATGAAAAACATAAGTTGATCTTAGCTCTGGCATATGGCGCCGGTCTTAGGGTTAGCGAGGCGGTTAATTTAAAAATCAAAGACGTTTTTCTTGATGAATTGACGATTAAAGTGGATCAGGGCAAGGGCAGGAAAGACCGCCTGACGATTATGCCGGAAAAAATTAAAGGTAAATTGGCCGCACTTATCGGCAATCGCTCAGGCAACGAGTATCTGTTTGAGAGCGAACGCGGCGGCAAATTGGCGGAAAGAACTTTGCAGGCGATTTTTGCTAAAGTGCTTGAAAAATCAAACATCAAGAAAGAAGCCACCTTTCATAGTTTGCGTCATAGTTTCGCCACTCATTTGTTAGAAAACAGCACCGATGTCCGTTATGTGCAAGAACTTTTAGGGCATCAGAATATTCGCACTACGCAGATCTACACTCATGTTACTAATCCAAGTATTAGGAATATCAAGAGTCCCTTGGTATAACGCAAAAAATAATTAATTTAAAAAATGACTGAAGATAAAATTATCATTCGCAATGCGCGAGTGCACAACTTAAAGAATATCTCGTTGGAAATACCGCATAACAAACTGACGGTAATGACCGGCGTATCCGGCAGCGGCAAGTCGTCGTTGGCTTTTGATACGATTTTTGCCGAAGGTCAAAGGCGTTATATTGAATCGCTATCGCCTTATGCTCGGCAGTTTTTGGGTCAGATGAAGCCGGCTGATGTGGATGAAATTATCGGTTTGGCGCCGGCCATCAGCATTGACCAAAAAGCCTTGTCGCATAATCCTCGCTCTACTGTTGGCACTTTGACTGAGATTTACGATTATTTGCGTGTCCTATACGCTCGCTTAGGTGAAGTATTTTGCCCTGTTTGTGGCACCAAGATCGCTAAAATGTCTTTAGATGAAATGATAGAAATCATCAAGAATAAAGCCGAAGAATCAGGCACGGACAACGTTAGGATTTTGTCGCCAGTGGTGGTGGATAGAAAAGGTGAATACTATCAGATGCTTTATGACTTTCTGGCCTTAGGCTTCAGTGAAGCGCGCGTTGACGGCAAGATTTATCCGTTACGCGAGCGTATTAATCTGGCTAAAAATAAAAAACACTCCATTGATGTCGTTATTGACAAGGTCAGGATAGCGGATGAGTCGCGCCTGACTGAGGCCGTGGAAAGCGCTCTGGATCATGCTAAGGGTTTGGTGCGCGTGATGTTTGATCAGAAAGATGAAGAATCAATAGAAATCCTATTGTCTTCCAATTGGACCTGTCCCAATGACGGTTTTGCTTTTCCCGAAGTAGAACCGCGCCTGTTTTCGTTCAATAGCCCGCATGGCGCTTGTCCCGAATGCCACGGCTTGGGCCGGAAGGAAAAATGGGTGGAGAGGGAAAGGACCGATGAAGATGATGATGGCAATAAATACGAACGTATAGTGGAGGAGTGCCTGACTTGCCACGGTTTGCGTTTAAATGAAAACGCCTTGTCGGTGCGGGTTAACAGCAAGAACATCGCCGAGACCTCGGCTTTATCGCTGGATAAGGCCCATAAGTTTTTTTCCGAGTATTACAATAAGATGAGTGAACGGCAGAAAACCATCGGCGAGACCGTAGTCTATGAAATCAGCGCTCGCTTGGATTTTTTGCTTAAGGTCGGTTTGAATTATTTGACATTGGATCGCGAGGCGGAAACATTGTCCGGCGGTGAGGCTCAGAGAATCCGTCTGGCCTCCCAGATCGGCTCGCATTTGTCGCATACTTTATATGTACTTGATGAGCCGACTATCGGCTTGCACGAAAGGGATACGGAAAAACTGATCGAAACCCTAAAATCATTAAAAGATCAAAATAATACCGTTATCGTAGTGGAACATGACGAGCGGACGATCATGGCTTCGGATTATCTGGTAGACTTGGGGCCTTTGGCCGGACGCCATGGCGGGGAAGTGTCGGCTATCGGAGAAACCAAAAAATTACTCAAAGGCAAAGATTACCCTGATTCTTTGACGCTACAATATTTACGCGGTGAAAAAGAAATCAATCTGGATCGCAGTCGCCGGATCAAGGAAGCGGAAGCGATTAAGGTCATCGGCGCCAAGATCAATAATTTGAAAAATATTGATGTGGAGTTTCCTTTGCGGAAATTAATTGTCATTACCGGCGTCTCCGGTAGTGGCAAATCAACTTTGCTCTATGACGCCTTATATGAAAATTTATTGAAAATCAAGCACGGCTTTCGGAAAGAAATCAGGGGTGTGGCCAAAATTATCGGCAGTGAATATGTTAATAAAGTAATCATTGTTAATCAGTCGCCCATCGGCCGGACGCCACGGAGCAATCCCGCCACTTATACCGGAATTTTTACCCCGATTCGCGAATTTTTTGCCCAACTGCCGGCCAGCCGCGAGCGCGCTTATACTGCTTCGCGTTTTTCTTTCAATCGCCCGGGCGGACGTTGCGAGTCCTGCAATGGCGCCGGATTCAATCTAATTGAAATGCATTTTTTGCCGGCTGTACTGGTGGAATGCGAGGTTTGTCGCGGCAAGAGATTCAACCGCGAGACATTGCAAGTCAAATATAAGAACAAAAACATCGCCGAAGTTTTGCAACTGACGATTGATGAGGCGATTGATTATTTTGACGGCCAGTATCTGATTACCGATAAATTGAAAGTTTTGCAAGAAGTCGGCCTGGGTTATTTGCAGTTGGGCCAATCGGCCACCACCCTTTCTGGCGGGGAAGCGCAGAGAATTAAACTGGCTCGCGAATTGACGCACACCTTGGGCGCTAAGACTCTGTATTTGTTGGACGAGCCCTCGGTCGGTTTGCATTATCATGATATAGAGCTGTTGCTTAAAGCTTTGAATAAGCTGATTGATAAAGGCAATAGTGTGGTTTTGATTGAACATAATATGCATATCATCAAAGAAGCGGACTGGGTGATTGACCTGGGTCCGGAAGGCGGGGATAATGGCGGTAAAGTTGTGGCCAAGGGTACGCCGGAACAGCTCACCGGCGCGAAAAACTGTTTGACCGGGGATTATTTAAGGAAGTATTTGAAATAAGTTTATTCATTTATCATCTTGGCATTACTTGCAATATTTAGTTTGAATTAGTTATTTTAATGGCAGTTGTTTTTGGACGTTATTAAATTTTACGTTTTTTTGTTATAATATAAACAGCTGCAGTTCCTGATTGTTTTCATGACATTAAAAGGCGCAGCCTAAAAAAATTATGAAAAACATCGTAACCTTAACTATAATTTTTTTGTGCGTTCTAATGATCGGCTTTGGAGTTTATCAAAAATTCAAACCAACGGATTTGACCGTTGCCGGCACTGGACAGCAACCCGTCGCAACCACTCCTGCTTCGGCAGTAACGGCGCCGGCAGTCGGATCGCCGGCAATTAATCAGCCGGTCGCGACAGCGTCCGCCCTTGATCCAGGCGCGCCGACGCCGGCCGAAGTCAAACGCTATTACCCCGATCAGAGTCTTACTCAGACATTGGCCGGCAGTTCCGGTTCGGCCTCCGCTCCGGCTGACAGCAAATTTGTGATCACTCCGCAACTGATTGCCAAAATGCATCTGGTTGATAAGTATAAGCCTGGCATTTGTTATGGTTCAGCCATAACCATACCGGAAGTAGCGATTCAGAGTATGATCACGGACAATAAGTCTTTGGCTGAATTCTTACGGCAAAAATATTCACTTAAGACTGATTTGGAAGTTTATAATAAAATTAAACAGCTTAACGGCGTCATGTTGACGGAAACCGCCAGCAGTAAATACGATTTTCGTTTTATGGATGGGCAATGTTGCACTGAAACGCTTTATCTGGGCACGGTGCAAGTTTCCGGCAGTACAGCGACTGATATTATCACCTCGCAAGAAAGCCATACCGAGCAATGTTAAACTTATGAAGAAAAATATTTTAAATTTTTATGTTTTTGTTTTCGGCATTATCGGCTTGATGATTTTTGGTTTGGCCGGTTGTGGCAGACAGGCACTGCCGGCCACAACAGCCTCTCCGACGGCACTGCCGGCAACGGCTGTTTCGGCTAGTCCGAATCTTCTCGTCCCAGCGAATCAAAGTGTCCAGCCCGCCGTTCAACCTGTCACTCAGCCGCCCGCAACTAAACCGACTCAAACCGAAACGATTGCTACGCCGGCTCAGTCAATGCCTAGGAGTTACCAGTTGGACGTCAGCTTTGCCCAGCAAGCCCCTTTCGCCAATTGGGATGCTTTACATGAAGAGGCCTGCGAGGAAGCATCCATGATTATGGCGGATAAGTTTTATAAGACTCAGCCCCTGGATGAAAGCATTATGGAGGAGGAAATACAGAAATTAATTAAATGGGAGTCAGGCAAAGGTTATCAGCTTGATTTGACTGCTGAGGAAACCGTTTCCGTATTGCAATTGTATTTCGGCTTAAAGGCCGAGCTCGTCTCCGAGGTGACGGTTGAACGCATTAAAACGGAAATTTTTAAGGGACGCTTGGTTATAATCCCGGCCGCCGGGCGTTTACTGGGCAATCCAAACTTCAAATCTCCCGGTCCGATTTATCATATGTTAGTGATCAAGGGCTGGACCGGCAGCGAATTTGTCACCAATGATCCCGGCACTCGAAAGGGCGACGGTTATCGTTATAATTATGCTACATTATTAAACGCCGTGCACGACTGGAATCCGATTTTAGCTGACGGCGGCATGACTGATACAGAAATGGCCCAAGGAAGAAAAGTAATGATTGCTGTCAGTAGGTAATTATCCCTAACCGGCTCTTGACAGCCGGTTTTTGTATTGGTATAATACTAATACCAAGTAATTTAGTAGGAGTTATGTTGTTTACCACCAAAACCGAATACGGTCTGAAGGCCCTGGTAATTTTGGCCAAAAATAAATCAAAAGCCCTGGTATCGCTGGCGGAAATCAGCCGGCAGACGGGCATTTCCTTGTCTTACCTGGAGCAGATTTTTGCCAAACTGAAACGGGCTAAACTGATTAGGAGCATTAAAGGCGCTGAAGGGGGATATGCTTTAACTCGGCCGGCCAAGGAGATTGACTTGCTTTCGGTGATTGAGGCGTTAGAAGGCGATTTGGCCATATTCTATTGCATGGCTGACGGCGGCTGTTCCTCTCGCGGTTGCTTGACTAAGAAGGTTTGGGCGGAGGTACAGGGCGGTGTGGTTAAGATATTGAAGAAATACAAGTTAAGCAATTTAGTATAAGGTTTTGAAATAAAATTAATTCTTAATTATTAATTTGTAAACGATTATCATATGTATACAGAAAAAGTCATGGATCATTTCTCTCATCCGCGCAATCAGGGCGTCATCAAGGACGCCGACGGCATCGGTCAAGTCGGCAATCCGGTTTGCGGTGATGTGATGAAAGTTTATATCAAAGTAGAGCCTGATAAAAAAGGCGAAGACGCCATTGGGGATATTAAGTTTGAAACTCTCGGTTGCGGCGCCGCGATTGCCACCTCGTCTATGTTGACTGAGATGGTCAAGGGTAAAACCATTGCCGAAGCCCTGAAAGTCGGCAAGTTGGATATTGCCAATGAGTTGGGTGGCTTGCCCGAAGCCAAGTTACATTGTTCTATTTTGGCTCACGATGCTTTGGCGGCGGCGGTTAAAGATTACGAAAGCAAGAAATAATAAATTATAATATGTTAGAACAAAAAATCAAAACAGTGTTGGATGAGGTCAGACCGCATTTGCAAATGGACGGCGGTGATGTGGAGTTTGTTTCTTTTGATGAAGAATCAGGCAAATTAACAGTGCGTCTGCAAGGCGCTTGCCACAGCTGTCCCATGTCGGCGATTACTTTGAAAGAGGGAATCGGCAAAGTGGTGATGGAACGCGTGCCTGAGGTCAAAGAAATTGAAAATGTTTAACTTTTGCTTTTAATCTAAGCCATTAGCCAAGTACTATAGGTTATAAATTTATGCCTCAAAAACAAATCTATCTTGATTATGCCGCGACTGCGCCGGTTGATCCGAAAGTCGCCAGGGCCATGGCGCCATATTTTAGCATCAATTTTGGCAATGCCAGTTCCTTGCATCAAGCCGGAATTTCTGCCGCTAAAGCCGTTGATTCTGCCAGAGCCACAGTGGCTAAGTTTTTGAATTGCTTGGCTGACGAGGTTTATTTTACTTCCGGCGCGACCGAGAGCGATAATTTGGCTGTTCTGGGAGTAATCAAAGGCGTGCTGTCCCAGGGATTTGTTGAAAAGTCAGGCCGGAAACCCCACGTAATCGTCTCGGCCATTGAACACGATGCCATCTTAGAGCCGGCCAAACATTTGGAAAAAGCCGGCGTGGAAGTGACTTTTTTGACGGTTGGTGAAAATGGAATAATTGATCCGCTGGAATTGCAAAAGGCCATTAAAGACAATACGATTTTTGTTTCCCTTATGCTGGCCAATAATGAAATCGGTGTAATCCAGCCGATAGAGGAGATCGGTCGGATAATCAGCGAGTTAAATGAGAAGCGTCGACAGAAGATTTATTTCCATACCGATGCTACTCAGGCTCCGGCTTATCTTGATTGTGATGTGGCTAAACTGCGGGTTGACTTGCTTTCTTTTTCCGCTCATAAGATTTATGGCCCTAAAGGAATGGGAGTATTGTTTGTTAAGAAGGGCACGCCATTAAAACCATTGTTTTATGGCGGCGGCCAGCAAGGCCAAGTCCGTTCCGGCACTTATAACGTTCCGGGTATCGTCGGCTTAGGCAAAGCTGTTGAGCTTATCGCTGACAAAAAGATTAGAGTTAAGGAAATTAAGGAAATAAAGAAGCTAAGGGATTATCTGCTGAAGAGTTTGCCGAAGAAAATTAAAAAGTGCCGAGTTACCGGAGACCCGGTTAAGCGTTTACCCAATAACGCCAGTTTTGTAATTGAGGGCGTGGAAGGGGAGAGCGTCTTATTGATGTTGTCGCAAAAAGGCATTTGCGTTTCTACGGGCTCGGCCTGTTCGTCCGGATCACTGGAACCCAGCCATGTGCTTCTGGCTATTAGTTTGCGACCGGAGGTTGCCCATGGCTCACTCAGGGTTACTTTGGGCCGTTATTCCAAAAAGGCTGACATTGACGCTTTACTCAAAGAGTTGCCGCCGATTGTGGACAAGCTCCGCGCCATGTCGCCGTTAAAATAGCCTTAAAGTAGCCCGTTATATTTAATATGTAGCCTATTTTAGCTAAGATAAAAGAAAAAAAGACGCCGGAATTTCGGCGTCTTTTTGTGCGATTTATATGTCCCCCGGCTGATAATCTGTTTGATTAATTTTTAATTCTTAATGGTAGTGGTAGTTTTGGTGGTGGAAGAAGCCGCAGTAGAAGAAACAGTACTGGTGTTAATCAGGTTATTAATAACAGTTAAAGACCAAGAATCATTTGATGGTCGTAGAGGCGGATCAATTTGCGAAAAAACAAAAGGGTTTTTGAAGGGCCAAACAGCCGGCGTAGAAGTTTTGCGGCATAACAGTTCTTTGATTTGGTTTAAGGAATTGCCATTGATTTGGACTTCTATAACTTTGCTTTTTAATCCGGCTAACATATCCATTTGGGTCGCTGTCTGGTAGACCTCTTGATACAAGAAAGACATGACAGCAAACAGAATAATAATAATAGCGACTATGGTCAGGGGGTACATTAATCTGGCCAGCCAGAACCAATCCAACTTGATTTTGTTGGTTTTGGCTTTATTTGAAACCGGCAGACCAGCTTCTCCTGTTTCAGTCTTTACTTGGGTTATATTTTTTATTTTTTCCATTAAGCCCATATTATTTGGTGGTGGCGATTTTGTTTTCTTGCCGATAGATATTGCCGCTGACGGCGGCGGCTACTAAGCCGTCGTTTTGCGCCGTTAAGCTTAAGACGTCAATTATAAAATAAGTTTCTCGCCGTTCCAGTTCATTCAGAGCCGTCAAAACACTTTCAAATTTTCCGGAAATGATAAGTTCGATTGGCAGACGGGTAACTTCCGGAGAAAGAGCTTTGCCGGTGAAGTCAGGTTTAATGTCTATGATCAAACTGTTTTTGGCAGCCAAATTATCTAGATAGTTAAGAAATTCCAATTCTTGTCCCGGTTTGATATAAACCTGGCGCAACCTGGGCATTATTTTTTCTACAGCATCGGTTTCTTCTTTTATTTTATTGGCGTTAAGGCCCATGGCCAGCTTTTTTTCCAGATCTTGGCGTTCCTTGAGTATTTCTTGGCGGATGGTGATGATCTTGTTGGCTGTGGGATAAATAATAACAATAATCAAAGTCGTCCCAGCCAAGAATAGGACAAACGCCCAAATTATTTTTTTGTTTATTTTGATTCGGGACATACGTTAGTAGGTGTTAACGCCTGATAGTTGACATTGGCCTTGATACTGAAAGCGTTGTTTTCTTTGGGCACCAGGGCGGACAAAGGAATTTCGGCATCGCTAAGCCAATCGGCTTTGTCTAAATAACTTTTGAATTTCATCAGATTATCCCGAGTTTTGGTACTGCCGGAGAATTCTATTCGGCTTTCTTGGCGGAAGAAGCGCAAACTGCTGATGGCGACGTTGGCCGGTAGGGTATAAGAGATGGCTGAAATGATCGGGGTTACCGGTTGGTAGTTTTTTTGTATGCCTAAGGAGGCGTTGATCTCCTGATTCAAGGCATTAATTTTTTTGGCGACCAATTGGTTGGAATAGATATTGGCGGCATTCTGGGTGATCATTTCATTTAGTTGCTGTTCTAAGAAATAACGTGAGACTAAAAGCAAAATACTGATAATAGCGGCGAATAAAAACAGCAAAGTCAACGACTCCTGGACGGCTTGGTAGAGACGGCTGTTTTTTAATTGGTCTTTTTGCTTGGGCGGGACCAAGTTAAGCCTGATTGTGATCATAAAAAGTTTTGGGAGACAAACCCCTTAGTGCTAGGCCGATGGCCGGAACAAAAGATTGGTATTTCTCGGCCGTGAAGTAATGAGGGTCGGGGTTGACGATGTTTTTGAATGGTTCGGCGATAACGACCGGAGTATTGAGGCGGTTTTGGATTTCCCGATTCAAGCCGGTTAATCCGGATAATCCGCCACAGAGCTGAATCTGTTCAATCAGGCCAGGAGAAGAGAAATTATTTTGGTAGAAATCAACGGCGTGAAGTATTTGGGTCGCTAATTCGTCAATCAGTGGTGTGAGCAGTTCCAGGACGGCACCATGGCACTTGTCTCGGCTTAGGCCGCAAATAATCTTGGCCTGCTCGGCTTTTTCCAGATCCAACTCTAATGATTCGGCGATATATTGATCAATCTGTTTGCCCGATAGAGCCAGGGTGACGTTGAATTTGACATCAGCTCCTTCGCAAAGGATTAAACTGCTACGATTAGCTCCCAAATCAGCGATAATTTGTGGCCGAATATCGCTAGCGTTTTCAATCAGTAGTCTAGCGATGGCAATGGCTTCGATTTCGAACACGACTGGCAAGATACCCAGACTGTTAAGGGCGGAAGAATATGAATCAACCAAAGCTCGCGGGGCGGCTCCGACTAATATAGTGTAGACTCCTTCCTGGTTTTTGATGACTTGCCAATCATAATAAATTTCTTCCAGTGCCAGAGGCAGGCTTTGCGGTAAGAGCTCTTCAATTTTAGGTAAGAGTTCTTCCTCGTTGGTGGCGGCGATTTCCAGAGTTTTTAGGAAGGTGCCGGCTTGAGGTAGGGCTACGACGGCTTCATTGCTTAATCCGCCCAGCCCGCGCTTGGTGCCAACGAGTTGTTTTAGTGTTTGGACAAAATATTGGCTATTGACAACATTTCCGCTCACCACGGTTTGCGGCGGCAGTTTAACTTCGTTGAACAATTGGATTTTGATTTTTTTGCCGAAACGCTTAAGCTGGATCAGTCGCAAGAAATGGTCAGAGACATCCAAGCCGAAAGCTAATTCGTTAGTGGAAAAAAAAGACATGGTTAATTAATTACGAGCTTGTTTATCGGCAAGCAGGTTTCAAATTGCTAATTACTAATTAAAATAATATTGTATTAATTATAACATTTTTTTGATAATTATAATAATTCATTGTTGATAATCAATATAATTTTTCAAGAATACTGCAATCAGCAGTATTAGCAGTTAGATTTATAATTCGTAATTTTTAATTCGTAATTGGTTTTAGTATTCTTCCTCCCAGTGTTCAACGGTTACGATCGGCGAGAATTGCGGGTCGCCCAAAGTATAATTGACGACGCTGTTGTCATAGACAATAGTCATGGCTTGCCAGATACTGGTCAGAGTGATTTTGCGCGAGACCAAGCCGCCGGTTACGGCAATACTGTATGGTAAACTTAGGATATTTATTTTATCATTGGCATAAATCAGTCCATTACCGGAAAAACTGTCTAAACAAAGTTCAAAGCTAATATTCCTTTTACTTAAAATTCCGGCCGGAGTAGTGGAGCCGACGCGGTTAATGGTAATGTGGCTGCGGCCGCAGTTAAGTCCCCAACAACATAACAGAGTGTTGGCGCCTAATTCAATATCGCCGTCGGCGATTAAGACGCCGTTAATGATTAAATTATTGTTGCCTCGGATAGAAACATCGCCGGTAACATAAGTGATGCCGTTTAAAGTCAGGGTACCGCCTCGGTTGTTCCAGAGCAGGGTGTCAAATTGGCTGGCGGTATAGATGTTATTAGCTCGAGCCTTATAAGAATCGGGATCGCTGGGGTTATCAAAGGATACTGCCGGCATAGCCAGCGGGTCAGGTTCCGGCGGGTTGATGTTATGGGAATGGATTTCCGTGGCGTTAAGCATGGATTTACTGCCGATATTTATATTACCGACAGCCTGGACTTGCTTATCGGCATTAATAGTGCTCCAGAAATTAATGATAACATTCAGGTTGGAGAAAAAACCGCCGTTAACAATTGCCAGGTTGGATCCGGACATGTCAATATTACCGTCGGCGTATTCGCCATTGTTGCCGACCAAACTCTCGCCCAGAGCTTTGTAGATCAGGGTTTTAATGACCCGCCGGGAAGAACCGCCGCTTAGGGCCAAGGTACTGGTAACGTTTACTTCCCCGCGACCGCGGGAACTGTTTTTGATATTGATGGCGTAACTGCCGTTATCATATAGAGCCGCGGGCCGAGTATAGGTTATATTCCAATCATCAGTGCCTTCAAACTGGCTTTTCCAAGTGGCGTCGTTTTTGATTCGCCAAACCGCTTCGGCCACGCCGCTTTCCGCCAAATAATAGTTTTGGACCGAGGCCGCTTGACTGTTAGCGATATGCAATTCGGTCAGAACAAAGGAAGCGACAAATATACCCAACGATAACAGCAGTAGCATGACAAAAATCGAGGTTACCAAAACAAACCCACTGGAGCAATGGTGATTGATTCGCTGACTGGCAGATTTAAGATTAAATATTTTTTTCATAAGTTCCGGCCGAATACCGCCGTGTATATCACTTGGCTGGTGTTATCTTTAGATAAGTAAAGATTGATATTTATCAGCTTGTTTCCCCAGAATTCAACGTCATCAACGAACTCGCCGATGATTTTGTCTTCCGTGGTTGTCGCCAAGGGGGGATTATGAGGCTCGTCCACGTCAGTATCCGTATCCAAGACGTAGTAAGTGGTGGAAGCCGGGAAATAATAGACGATAACTTGCCGTTTGAGCGTGTTGTCTTCCTGGTAATAGCGGATGTAATGCTTATAAGAAATATCATGACCGTCCAGGAACTTTATTTCGTTGGGCAGAGCTTCGGGATCAGAGGTGTCAGTAGGTAGAACATTAGATAAGCGTTGGGCTTGGCGGATTTCTCGCACCAGGCGATCCAGCATGACTCGGCCGTTTTGGGTCAGTTCAGCCGTAACGTCGGTTTGGCTGTAAGCGTTCTGGCTAATAACATAAGTGGAAGTAATCAATAAAAAAATTATTATGGCGATCGTTATTGATACCACAATTTCTACAATTGTAAAACCGGAATTGTCAGTTGGAAGTTGGCGCATTATTTTTCGCTGATTAAAAAGATTAATGGGAAGGTTATTTCTTTGCCCAAATAAGGGGACAGCCAATAGATCGTAATGGAAATTTTTTTTAATCCGACATCAATAGCCGAGTTGTTTAGATTGCCGTCAACATAATTTACCGTTGTCTGCCTCTCGTATTTGTAAAAAGGGTTGGCCGGATCGCTGGCTAAACGATGCCTGGCTTCAATTATGCCGGTATTGATCCCGTTGTAATCCAAAGAGTATATTGTTTCAGCTTGGGCTTGGGCCAAATTGGCTGCTACTGTGGTCTGTTCGGCGATGCGTGACATTTTTAGGGCTAAGGGGAAAATTTGGATAATGCCCAAAATTGCCATAGCCAGAACGGCGATAGCCAGGATAGCTTCTAAAATAGAAATACCTGATTTATTTAGAGAAAGAGATTTGGGCATAACCTGAGGGTTTTATATCAATCGTGGCACGACGGCCGTTAGAATTGGACAGGATGACATTGCCCGAGGAAACAGCCGCTCCCGTGGCATTAAAAATGGCGGTTGAAGAGGCTAAGGTGGTTGACTCCAGTATAATCGGGCTTTTGATGATGCGGGATTTTATTAGTAATCCGGTAGAATCGTTTTCTACGGTGTAGAGGTTTTGGTTGATGTCAAAAACCAACCGGTAGTTGGCTTGAGTGGTAACGGCTTGCTGTTGGGCGTAACGCAAATCAGAAGTCAAATCGCGCGCCGCGCCTTGCAACTGTAGGCTGACAGTGAAACTTTGATAGTAAGGCAAACCGACCCCGGTAATAATGCCAAGCAGAGCGATTACCACTACCAATTCCAATAAAGAAAAGCCGGCCAGATTGGACCGGACGGCTAAAGAACCGGTAGGGCAGGATTTTTTTTCTAGTTTACTCATATTGCATAATGTGCCCGTCATCTTCGCGTTCGGGCGATGATGCGGGAGTATAGGGGGCTGGGTTAGAATTGCGAGGTCATGGAATAGATTGGCAGAATAATGGCGATAGCCAAACCGCCGACACCGAAACCCATTAAGATCATTAGTAACGGCTCGATTATGGTCGGTAGCGATTCCATGGTTTGTTCCACTTCCTCCTGATAAAATTCCGCCAGGTTTTTTAATACCGCATCCAGCGAACCGGTTTCTTCTCCGACCGCCACCATTTGGATGATAATAACCGGAAAAACTTTGTATTGTTTAAAAACGTCAGCCAGTTTGATGCCCTTTTTTATTTTCTCTGACGCCTCCATCAGCGCTTGCCGGTAAACCGCGTTGGACATTATCCTGGCGGTAATTTTTAAGCTGTCAGGAATGGGGATATCGGTTTGGATCAGGGAGCTTAAAGCCGAGGACATTCTGGCGATGTTGATTTTGACGGAAATCGGGCCGACGATGGGCGTTCTAAGTATCAGTTGATGCCACATCAGGCGTAATGGCCCGGAACGGGTGAGGCGCCAGAAGAGAATAAAAATCAGAATAATTAGCGGTCCCAGGATTAAGCCATTGGTTGTAACAAAGTTGCTGATGGTTATGAGTATTTTGGTGGGCAAGGGCAAGCCGGCTTCAAGATCTTTAAACATCAAGGTAATGTTGGGCAGGACATAAATCATGACAAAAATGCTTAGGGCGATCATGGCGCAGACGATGATGATCGGGTAGATCATGGCGTTTTTAATTTTGCTTTTGATGGTGTGATCTTTTTTGAGCTGGATGTATAGATTATTCAGTACGCCTTCCAGATTACCAGAGGCTTCGCCGGCGGCAATCATATTGACGAACATTTCTCCGAAATCGCGCTGATAGGGCAACAAAGCGTCGGCAAAGCTTTTGCCCCCGCGGATTTGCTGTTGTATTTCACCCAGAACCGTTTTCAATTTGGCGCTCTTGCCTTGCTCTGAGAGAATATTTAAGGCGTCAGCCAACGGCAGGCCGGCTTTGATCATAACAAACAGGTTTTGCAACATGAAGATTTTCGCCGTTTCCGGCACGCGTTGCAGATTGATGAACATTTGATTTAAGTTCGCCATAGGTGTTTGTTATTCTTTGGTTACCCTCAGCACTTCCTCAATGGAAGTGACGCCTGTTTTAGCCTTGATAAAGCCGTCCAGCATGATTGTTGCCATGCCGTTTTCAATTGCGGCTTTCTGTAATTCATCACGTGTCGCTTTGCTTAGGATCATGGCCGATATCTTGTCGCTTATCTCCAATGTTTCATAAATGCCGATGCGTCCTTTGTAACCGGAATTATCGCATTGTTGGCAGCCGCGGCCACGGAAAAACAAAGTATCTTTGAGTTTTTGTTTCTTGCCTAGCATGCCCAAATTCGACAGGCTTTTTTCCACCTCGCTTAGATTGAATTCCTTTTCCAATTCCATAACGCCTTTTTTGTCCAAGTTGTAGCTTTCAATGCAGTTTTTACAGATTTTTCGGACCAGGCGTTGGGCGATAATCAAGTTCAGGGTTGAAGAAATTAAAAATGTCGGCACATTCATATCAGTCAAGCGGGGGATGGAAGTAGCCGCGTCATTGGTGTGCAGGGTGGATAAGACCAAATGGCCGGTCATGGCGGCATTTATGGCGATGTCGGCGGTTTCATTATCACGGATTTCTCCGACCAGGATGATATTCGGATCTTGGCGCAAGAAAGAACGCAAAGCCGCAGCAAAAGTGAAGCCGATTTTGGGCTGGACCTGGCATTGGTTGATGCCGGGCATTTTGTATTCAATCGGGTCTTCAACCGTGGAAATATTTACTTCCGGCTTATTCAAAACTTGCAACATGGTGTACAGGGTGGTGGTTTTGCCGGAACCGGTCGGACCGGTAACCAAAATCATGCCATGCGGTTTGGCGATGTTGCGTTTAACTACATCTAATGATTGAGGTTGAAAGCCTAGCTGTTCCAAAGTCATTTGCTGAGCCGTATCGGGTAGGAGGCGCAAGACGGCTTTTTCGCCGTCAAAAGTCGGAACAATGGAGACACGGAAAGAGACTTGGTAGTCTTGGCTTTTTATTTTGAAACGGCCGTCTTGGGGTAGGCGGTGTTCGTCTAATTTTAAGTTAGACAGGATTTTGATTCTGGCGATAATGCCGGCGTGGGCGGTCTTGGGCAGGGTCATGACTTTGCGTAACATACCGTCAATGCGGTAGCGTACGGCTACGTCCTGGTCGGACGGTTCAATGTGGATGTCCGAGGCCTTTTCCAGAATGGCGTATTCCAGTAGCGTGTCTACGATGCGTACCACCGGCAGATCTTGGGCCAAGGATTTGAGATTCTCCGGCTTTTCTTCGCTTCCTTCTTCTTCAATTGTTTTAATATCGGCCGATAGCCCTTTGTGGTATTGCTTGAGAGCATCTTTAATGTTGTCCGGGGAAGTCAGATGAAGCAGAACCTCTAAACCGGTCTTTTTAGCCAAAAAGTCAAACAGTTCAATGTTAGAAATATCTAACGTAGCGACTTTGAGTTCTTTGGTGGTCTTGTCAAAAGCTATTGTTTTGTGGGCGCTGGCCGTCACCTCGGGAATAGTAAAGAGGATATCCTTGCGGATGGTTTGGTTTTTGAGGTCAATATAGGGCAGATCGTAATATTTGGCCGCCGATTCGTATAACAAGTTGGGGGCGATGATTTTTTTATCAACCAAAAAATCCTCCAGCTTTTTATTGGCTTGTCTGGCTTTGTCGGAGTATTCTTTGATTTGCTTGGTTTCTAAAATTTTGCTTTGAAGCAAAATTTCTTCCAAATCTTTTTGGTTAAGCATAGTTTGTCACCTTCCAGGTGGATTAGCTAATGTTATTATAACATAAAATCATAAGAAGAACAAAATAAAACTCCGCGTCAGCAAATCGCTGCGCGGAGCAAGTAAGGTTCTAATAGGTAGGTATTTCAGTAAGTTTGCCATTATCGTCTAAGATCAATGTGGAACTTTTAATGTCGTCATCAAACCGTTCGACTTGATCCTCAGCGTAATTATTCGCTTCTTCCATTGTATTGAAGAAAAAAGTCGATGCGCTGCCATCGCCGTTTTTTCGGATAAAAACAAAAAGTTCAACTTTCATTTTTTTCTCCTTATAATTTTGGTGTAGGCCTTTTTACCTGTTACAGACAGCTATCGTTCCACTATAAATTCTTCAACCGTTTCCGCACCAGTCCAAAAAGATTTTTTGACAACAAATAGCGGCGCGGGGAATGGTTCTTGACGTGTAATTAATCTGAAAGCGTCATTCGGCGTTTTGACGGTAGTAATAAATTCGCCGTCTTTGTATTGGTATTGGTTTATAACCCGATAAACGACATTGGATTCGAGCTTACCCATCCCTGCTGGTTTACCGATAAATGTCGTTGCCCCAAAAAAGAAAAAAATTACTACAGTCAGCGTCATGAACACAATAGTAAGAATCTTAGCATTTTTTTCCAATTGAGCGAGGATCGCCGCGATGACAAACGTAATGATTCCTAACAACAGTAAAATATCCACAATGTCTCCTTTTTTGTCTCGCCGTATTCTTGGCGTAGACAGGTTGATCTGAGTTGTAACGTCCAAGCCTTGAATTATTTGTCCCAAAATAAACCGCCCCGGCTTAATCTTTAGCCGTTATGCTTATATTTGGCAGTTAATAATTCAAGTTGTTTTTCTTTGATCAGTTCGCGATACAGGATGGAAGTCTGTTGCGTGATATCTTGCCAATCATATTCAGTGGTCGCGCGTTTTTGAGCTAAGTCGGCGAAGTGTTTTATTTCTAATGGATTAGCTAAAGCGAATTCCAGTTGTCTGGCCAGGCTCTCCCAGGATTTGTTGATGAATTCTAAGGCTAAGCTTTCAGCCGGTTCTTGATTTTCCTCAATATTAGAAATAATAGCCGGAACGCCATAAGCCATGGCTTCCAGTAAAGCAATAGACAAACCCTCGGCTTCCGAAGGCTGGACGAATAAGTAAGCATTTTTAAATATAGCCGTTAATTCGTTGCCTGACTTTAGTCCGGCCAAAATAATATTGGGGTTATTTTTGGCTAGATTTTTGATTTTGGCCACGTAGGCATCAGTGTTGGCACCATCCCCGATAATGACTAATTTTTTGTCAGTCGCAATGGAATTGTAAGCTTTGATCAAAGTGTGGATGCCTTTATGGGGCACCAGGCGGGAAACGGCGATAATGTATTCGCCGGCGACTAAGCCGTTTTTGATCAAGTTATATTGTTCATCTTCCGGTGGCATTACGGCCACGCCATTAGGAATATACCGGCATTCCTTATCAAAGCGGTAAAGGCAATATTTTTTTAAGATGTTGGAGATGACGATGGTTTTATGAGGGAAGGTAACGGCAGTCCATTCGCCGATGGCTAAAATCAAACGGGCGAAGCGGCCCCATTTCTGATGGGTGCGATCAATACAATGGAAGGTAACGATTACTTTGGTGCGCGGTTTTAAGAGTCGAGGAATAAAAGATAAAAGCGAAGGGCCGACGCCGTGGTAATGAATGATGTCATAGTTCTGAAATAAGGCATGAATAGTAGCGATAAAGGTGTGAGTGATGGCATCTAAGTGTTTAGTAGCCAAAGAGGGGAGTTGGATGATTTTGACTCCGCGGTAATCATACTCTTTACAGTTGTCACCGGTATAGCTCGGTCGACCATAAACGGTAACGTTAAAACCCTGCTCAACCAGTCTGGTGGAGAGTTCCTCAACATGTTTTTCGATTCCACCCTGGCGGGTAGGAATGCCTTTTTGACCGATAAAAGCTATACGCATAGGTTTCTTTAGGATATGTAATTATATCAAATATAAAGTGTTTTGTCAATAGCTAAAACAAAGGTGATTATTGTTTAAATTTAGGTAAAAGTAAGAGGCGGCGGAACATGAGAGTTCCGCCGCCCGGTAGTCAAAGGTACTTTATGCTTTATGCTGGGATTTCCAGTTCGAAGGCTCCGTCCACTATTGGGACGAAAGCGCCCTGCCAGACTACTCTGACCAGATCGGCGTCAGCGTATTGAATCCCGTTTGGATGCTGAGAGTTAATCGGAACATCGCCGATTAACACGAAACGCAAGTTTGGGGCACGGAATTTACTCAACTCAATGGTTGAAATGGAATCATCCACCGGCGCCCAATCCTGGTCAATCCAAGGTGCTCCGCCGGCGATGAAGTAGTACTCCACGCCGACTTGATTGACGTCATGATTGAAAAGCGTAGGAAACAAGGATGGCGGACAGAACATTCGAGCAGTCAGACTGGAATCGGAATTCTGGCTGATCACCAAATAGGCTAGCGGCTCATCGCTTACTACCAGCACTCGCTGAACGGCGACGGTTTGATTACCGGCCGCATCGCTGACTTGATAATTGATGACGTAATGCCCAAAACCGCCGGTATCAATATCGGCCACCTCGCTGTTGCCGCCTTGACCGTCATATTGGTAGGTATGGCGAATGACAGCGCCGGTCAGATCGCCATCAACATCGTCGCTGGCCGAGTAAGGTGTTCCTGCAAAGCCGGGGTCGCCGATTTGGAAGAATACTGTTTCACCGTAAAGCGACAAGTCAATCACTGGTGGCGTCGTATCCGTGCCGTCCGATACCGATAAAAAGGCATGATCGGTCTCGGCAGTGCCATAGGCGTTACTGATAACGAAATAGTAGCTCCAGCCGTCATCAGTCAAGGTAACTGCCGCGGATAAGCCGAATTCCAATGGCAATTGGTCAAGGGGGCCGGATTGCGTTCCAATCTCTTCAATCGTTGCGCCCTTGGATCGGTATGAGCGGTAAGCGAAGGGCGGTGAGCCCAACACTTGGCAATTGAAGGAAGCGATCGTTCCCGCAATCGCATTTACCGCTTGGGGTTGTTGAGTTACTTGCGGTATGCAAGTATTGACTGTTAAAAAAGCACTGTTACTGATTGCTTCTCCGGCCCCATTACTCACAACGCAAAAGTACGTCCGAGCGTCAGTCATGAGGGGGTACTGGATTTCAAAAGTCGGCAGAGTAGCGCCATCAATCGGCGGCTCTAAGACACTTTTTTCCTCGCAATCCTCTCCACCCTTGCATTTTTCTTTTTTATACCACTGGTAATGCAGATTTTCACCGGTGGTGACAACGGTAAAAGAGGCCTTATTAAACCCCTCACTAACCGTTGCCGATTTTGGGTGTTCAATAATCGTCGGCGGCGCTTCCTCGCCTTCGCCTTCACCCTCGCCTTCACCCTCGCCTTCACCCTCGCCTTCAGCGGGGTTCCCCACGCAGAAACCGTCTTCGGTTCCGGCGCCTGGGCAGGCGTAGTAACTGCCGATATTAAAGATCTGGATCACGCGCAGAAGTTCCGACAGGGAAATCGCGTTGTCCTGATTGACGTCGGCCGAGTGATACGGGCCGGTGGCGAAGGCCGGCAATGGCAACATAACAATCATAGTGAGGATTAGGGGAAGAGCATACTTTTTCATCTCTAGGTTCTCCTTGCCTTGCGGCTTTGTCTGTTGTTTTTTTGTTTTTAAGGGACTTTTAATCTAAGCAGTGTTGCTCAAACTAATATATAATTATAGCAAATTACTATAATATTGTCAATAGCTAATAATTATTTTATCTAATTTTAGATAAAAAAAGAGTGGCAACGGGTTTAATCGTGGCCACTCCGTGGTGGAAAGTGCTACTGACTTAGACGGTCTTAGACGGTGGCTTGGAAAGCCCAATTGCCGTTCCCGTCATTGACGAGCGGTATGGTCGCTCCGTCTAGGGTAACCGTTACCGTGTCATTGGCGACGAATCCGCCACTGGAAGCGTTGGTGACCACCGAGAACCGGATGGTTCGGCTGACACCGACTCGAAACTTGGCGACGGTTCCATTGGCTATCCCCGCGGACGAAACAGAGAAACATTCCCGTTCAATCCAGGGACTGCTGGGCTGGTAGAGTTCCAGTCCAATAAGTCCGTTGGCCGGCGCGTTCGTGGCCGAAAAATACAGGTAACTGCCATTCCACGTCAAGGCGATTTTCAAATCGCTGGTGGGAGCGACACTGCCAACAATGATCGTCCGCGTAACCGACGCCTGATTGCCGCTGTTGTCGCTAGCGGAGTAGGTGACATAGTAAGTTCCGGTAATCGTCGTATTGACGCTGCCGGACACCATGATTTTGTAGATGGGACCGTCTACAGCGTCTATGGCCGTGGCCCCAGGATCAATCCAGGAACCGCCCACCGACAAATAGATCGTGGAAGCGCCGTTAAGCGTAATGACCGGCGGCGTGATGTCGCCGGTTGAACCGCCGGTAACGGTCAGAATGGCCGGATTGGAATAAACCGATCCCTGGCTATTCCAGACCTTGCAGCGATAGGCGCCCTCGTTGATTTCTCCGACGGAGTAAATCGTCAGACTTGCCGAATTGACTCCGCCCGAATACTGGTTGGGCGTGATATCAATCCCGTTATCCTGCCAGCAGTATTTCAGATTACCGCCGGTGGCGCCAACCGTGAATTGTACTTGCTGGCCGATATTGGCCGACAAAGAATCGGGCTGATCGGTGATAACGGGAGCAGTTTCGCCCTCGCCTTCTCCTTCGCCCTCGCCGGACCAATCGGTTGCCATCAGGCAGGACTTTTGCGCCGTCCAAGTCGTAATGCCGACGCCCTCGCTATTGCGATAGCCGACGCCGGCATCAAAGATCAGGCCGAAGCGCGAACCGTCCAGAGTCATCTTAACGCTGGCACGATTGGAACCCTTCTGCCAGACTCGCGGGGCCGAAGTTTCGGGATCGGCGCCGGTCTTGCTGATCGTCCAGTCGAACGGGATTGTCCTACCGCTACCAAAAACGGTGTCCACATTCCATATGGCATAGTCCGCCTCGACGTAATCAATGGGCATATTGGCCTCATTGGTCAAATCGACGGACCCCAAGTAGTAATCCTCATCTCGCGCGTCATCCGCGCGGACGTAGAAGTCGCCGGAAACGATCAGTTTATCCGGCATACAACCGGTGAGACCGATGGCCGACAGGGCCAGCAAAGCAACCAGAAACAATGATACCTTACGCATGGGACGCATGGGCTTAACTCCTTTTTGTTTTCCCGCCTTAGCGGTACGAATTTGCCCTAAGATTGGGGGCGACAACATTGCCGCTTACCCGTTTACTTGAGTTAGCGGCACACAGTGTCGCCTTCTCCTTTTCCAAGCTTACTCCCTATTTTCAACGTTCTTGCATCAATTAGGACTGTCCTAACTTGATATATCAGTATAGCAAACAATAGTACAAATGTCAATAGCTTGATATATAACATCTAAATTTACTTACTTTTTACTATGCCACTCTCAGGTTCTTCAGCCGTGGCTGTAGTGATATCCTTTACGTCCCTTTTTACCGTTTCCTCCGTGAACGAATCAGTAGCGGTCAATTTGATGTTATCAACTAGGGTTGCCGTTTGGCCGACCTGGCTTTGCCAAGGAATGATTTCCACTTCCAGCGAGGCGCCGACGATAGAATAGAAACTGGTAGGTGCTGTTACGTGATCAAGGTGCCAAGTGACCATTCTGTTATTGGGATTATAGCTGATACCTTCTTCACTTAAGGCACTGGAACGGCCGGTGAATCGGACATTGTCTGGCAAATGGCCGGTGACTAATAAATTTTTGACGTTATTATAGTTAGTGTTGGCGGTGAAGAAAATCCAATAGCTGGTTGCTGAGCCGACCAGAGGAGGGTTGGATCCGACGCCGAGCTGTTCCCCCTCAACTGATTGATAGCGGCTGAAGGCCTCCAGTTCAATATCGCTTCTAATTTTTTGGATTGATTTATCGCTGACTACATCCTGTTCTTTAAGACTGTCTTCGGAGTAAAACAGTACTTCGGCGTAAGAAGCGACAATGGGTTGGGTTTGGTTGGCTGTTTGCTGAACAAAATTCTTGTTCAATGTAAAAGAGTAGGTGACCTCTTGTTCAGCGTTAGGTTTCAGTTCTATTAAAGCCGGAGCTTGTTCCGAAGTAAAGGTGAGTTTGTTTTCTCCGGAATAAAGTTCGCTGTCAATATGCAGATTGACAGTAATATTCTTGGCTGAGGCGCGTCCGATGTTTTTGACTTTAACGCGATAAATCAGCTTAGCGCCAGGGCTGACAACGTCGTCTCCGGTTTTCAAGGCGACTGCCAATTTCGGTTGAGAGAAAGCCGAGGTTAGAAAAGCTGAGATGTCGTTGGTATATTGAGGCGGATTGAGCCAGATATAGACATTAAAAACAGTAATAAGGATAACCGCCAGAACCAACAGGCTGTCAATGATAATATGCCACAGCCAGTTGTTATTTTTTTGCGGGTGATAAAATTTATGGAATCTTTTTTTAGCCGGCATCAGGAAAATATTAAGCGTACCGATGGTAATTCGGGTTGCTGGGCGGGGTTTTTTTTCGACCGGCTTTGATTCAACTTTGATTATTTCTTCTGACATATTATTTATTGGTCATGAATACATTAGTGGTTAAAGCGATAATCTCGTCTAGGCCGTCGCCATCAACATCGGCTGCGGTTACTTTGACGCCGGTGCGTTTGTTTGCGTCAAAACCGAACCATTGGCTGATGATTTTATTATTACTGTTCCAGATTCGGATATGTGGTCCGCCGGTCTGGCCGGCGCCGGTGATTATTTCATCCCGGCTGTCGCCGTTAATGTCCCCGGTTGCTACATTCACCCCTCCTCGGAAATTATTGGCATAAGCGAAAAATTCTCTTTTCAGATTGCCGTTTAAATCGAACACTTTGACGTGAGGACCGCCGCCGAATCCGGCGCCGACAATAAGCTCGCTGCGGCCGTCGCCGTCAACATCGCCGGCCGCTACATTGGCACCTAAAGAAGGCCACCGGCTGCCGTAAGCATTGAAGGGCTTGCCCGCGTCGCTTAAATTCCAATCATAAAACTTAATCAGATTGGATCCGCCCTTTTCCGGGCTAACCGCTAGCCAGTATTTGTTGTCTTCCATTTTGACTGGTGCCAGGCTTAGACCGCCGACAAACCGATCGCCGTAAGGATAAATTGTCTTGACTCCTAAGCCGCGCTTGTCGTATAAAGTGATGGAATTCAGGCCCGCGACTATAGTCTCTCTTTCACCGTCATTATTCAAATCCAGTTTGAGGATTTTGTTGCTACCTTTGAAATTATTGTCGTAGGAAAAAAAGCCATTGCGTTTGACTTTGCCCTGGCCGTCAAAAATCCTGGCAAACGAACCATTGATATAAGTCGCATCCGTAATAGTGTTAAGCGGGCGCATCATGATTATACCATCGCCGGCAGCTAGAGTCAGGCGATTGATGATGGCGCCGTCATTAGTTAGTTTGTCTTGAGTGCCTCGCAGTTTTTCGTATTCACCGTCGAAATAAATCGTTTGCGGTTTGTCCGTGGAATTGACGACTACTGTACCGAATTCAAAATCCCTCTGCCAGACTCCAGCTTTCCACTGTTTGGAGTTCCGATCCAATAAGTTGTAAGGGTCGGAAACGGGCTGGCCTATTTGGGCGTCATACTCGTCATACCACCAGAGCTGTTCGCGCAGGTTGGTGCCGTAGCCGAAGGCGTAGTAACCGTCAAACATCAAAGACGAAGTCAGACCGTAGCGCATGGACTGGTAGTCATAGCGGTTGCCGGTGTTAGCCGTATTGGATTCAATTATATTCAGGCGCGGGGCATAGCCGTTATCATTAACTTCATTATAGCTCTTGAGTGATCCGGACCAACCGCCTTGCCAGTAGTCGGGAAAGGACTCAAACATTCGGCCATTGATCAGTTGGTGGTAGGCGCCGTCGCCGTTGCCGATAATCAAATATTGAGAGCCGAAACGGTCGCGTAATTTTTGAAAAAAATCGCGGTAGTAATTTTGCCATTGCCAGTCAATTTCTGCTGTCGGCCGCTGTCGGCCATTGTTGTCAATGTCAGTATTCTTATTGAACCAGGTCACATTTTGCCAGACGTTATCAAAGAATAAGCCGTCCCATAAACCAGTGGACAGGATCTTATTCTGATAAAAGTCGGCCAGGTAGTCGGCGTAGGTTTTGCCGGTTTCATCTTTGGTGCCTAGATTCATCATGACATTGCCCGGCCAGAAAACTATGCTGTCGCCGGATATGGTCTTAAGCCGCCAAGCTGATTTATTGCCTTGGGCCAGTTCATGCCATAAACCCGAACCGGAAGGTTCCACTTGGTTTAATCGTTCCACCGGCATTTCATTAGCCGTAGTGTAAGCCAAAATAACCGCTTTGGGATTGAGTCGTTTGATTTCTTTGATGGCTGAAGCGCTATTGGTTTGCGCTTGCATATCCAGAACGATTATATCCCACTTGGCCAATTGTTTGGCGTCATCCAGAGTGATCGGATTTTTCCAATACAAATTAGCCAGACGGGGATAATCATGCTGAGGCGTAATAAAAGCCCGGCTGCGATTTACATCAATGTAGTAAATCGGCCAAATAATCAGTAAAGCGCAAATAGCCAGGATTATTGAGAGAGCAATTTTTTTGATTTTTCGTTTGGCGGCGCTGCCCGGTTTAATTAATTGATTATAAATCTCCTCTAATTGCTTGTAGTGTCTTTCCGGGGAGTACTCCTTGGCCTTGACTTGGCCCGCCTGTCCCAGTTTTCGGCGCAGTTTGTCGTCGCGTAAAAGCAAAGACATTTTTTCTTTGAGTTCGCCGATATCGGCTGCGGCAAATAATAAACCGGTTTGTCCGTCCTCTATTAGTTCCGGGATGGCGCCGACTTTGGAAGCGATAACAGCTTTCCCTAGCGCTAGTGATTCCAAGACGGTTAGCCCGAAAGTTTCATGGACGCGGGAAGCAAAGACCACGGCTAAAGAATTACCGATTAAGTCCAGCAGTTCCTGTCCTTGTTTAAAACCTATCAGTTCAATGCGATTCTCCGCCTTGAATTCTTTAATTAGTCGGTGTAAATTTTCTTCTTCCGGGCCACTGCCGGCGATTTTCAGTTTTAAGCCGTTTTCCGGCAAAGCGGCAAAAGCGCGAATGATGTCATCCGTGCCCTTGCTTTCATCTAAGCGACCGAAACTAAAAAAATATTTTTCAGTATTTTTTTGAACACTAAAAGTGTTCAGTTTGATGAAGTGGGGGACGATAATTATTTTTTTCGCTTTGTAGCCGGCCTTAATCAGTTCATCCTTAACGAACTGTGAGGGGGCGATAAAAATATCGATACAATGGTTGTAAACTCCGATTGAGCGATGGAAAGCAAATTCCAGCTTTAATAGCCAGTCAATAATAAAAGAGTCTTTGTGTCGCTTTTTGATGCCGTCGGCGCGCAAGGTGTAGCCCGGGGTTACCAGTTTGAAATCATGTACAGTCATGACCGTAGGCAAACCGTATTCTTTGATGCCGGCCAAAACCGCCGGTGATAGTTGGTGATAGATATTGTGGATATGGGCTAATTCCGGTCGTTCTTTTTTGATTAGTTTTTTGATCTTATAGCGGGATAACGGAGACCAGAAAATCCTGAAAATCAATAAAAGGGCCTTAAAATTTAATCGGCCCAAATCCAGGTCAGTGACAAAGTATTTCTCCTGGTCGTTCTTGATGTTTTTAGAATTTTTTTGGGAAAAATAAATTACCTCATGGCCATGGGCCATCAGCAAATTAGATAGGGCGAAAAGGTAAGTCTCCGCTCCACCCTTGGGGTATAAGAATTTGTTGACTTGCAAGATTTTCATAATTGTCATTGGGCGGTTTCTATTTGTGTTTGTTCGGGTTGTTTAACAGTTTTATTGATAATCGTCGCTGAACGCAATAGGCCTAGCAGTATCCAAAGCCAAATACCCATTAAATTAGTTTCTAAATACGGCTGGAAGCAGCTGGCAAACAGGAAGATCAAAATGGCAACAGCAACGCCCAAATAATAAGGAATCAAATCAAAGTTGGTGTAAGCCGGACGCCAGGCGGAAATGAAAACCGTCAGGATGAATAAGGCGAAAACAATCAGTCCCACCAAGCCCATTTGCACTATAATAGCCAGTGGCGAGTTATGGATATTTCTGATTTCTTCAAAATTCTGATAGTCGCCCGTATCAATCAAGATTGTATGGCCGAAACCGATACCCCAAATGGGGTTGGCTTGCCAAACTTGTTGGGCGTCTTTCCAGAGATCCAGTCGCCAGGAAGCGGAGGTGTCTTCGCTTAAGTCCCTCAATGACAGTAACCGTTCACTAATATTGCGGACATTGCCGGCGGCAGTTTCCGTGGCCGGATTAAAGTAGGCAAGGTTAGCCGCTAAGACGGCGGCTAGGACTAGTGATACGACTAGCAATCCGGCCTTGATCGCTTGGCGGGAAATGAATTTTTTGTTTTGATAGGGCATTAAAATGAATAAAGCGGCGATGCCGATAATCGCGGCCAGCCACAAATGGCGCATTAAAGAAACGATGATGCCCATGGACCATAAGGCGAAAACCAAGAGCCCCAACCACTGGTTGCGCAGGCGGTTAAAAGCTAAAAGTGGCACACCAATCATCATAGCAATCAATAAATAGAAAGCATGAGTGCCGGCCAAGTAGCGTACTCCGGCTGTGGACAGGGGAGTAAATTCAGTCCATAATCCTGCACCGCGGACAAAACCGATCAACAGGAAGGCGATCAAAATAACACCATTAAGCATAATCAGTTGGCTGACTTGTTTTAATCTTTTGGGTGATTGCACCACTAAGACGGTAAAGAAATACAGCAGGGGATAAAAAAAGTAATTTTTGAAGGAGCTGAAAGCCACTTCAAATTTTGCGTTGATATCAAACAGGGAGCGGAAAAGATAAACCGCGACCAGTAGCATGAAGCAGGCCAGAAGGGTTTCCGGCCAGCCCCAGATAAACCGGCGTTTTTTTTGCAGGATAAAATGCCGAACAGCTAAAGCGGCAAAAGACAGCACCATGACAATATCCAGTAAGTAGAATTTATAAATTTCGCGGTCAATGACTAGTCCGGTCAGAGTGAAGAAACGTTCAAATAGCATAGTCAGGGTGATAAGCAAACAAAAACCCAGAAAGTAATGATTAGGCAGGATAAAAAGCGCGGCGATGGCGGCAAACAGCAAATAAAACAAGGGCGAAGGACCGTAAGCGATGATCGCGATAATTAATGCGCCTAAATAAACGTACGCCAGAAGATTAATAGCTGATTTTCTGGCTTGCGAGTATTTGCCAATTTGGTTTTTGATTTTGTTTTTAATCATAGTCCTGGCAAAAGGCCGCTTACCAAAAGTAAACGGCCTTGATCTTATAATTGATTATTGTTGTAGTAGTCCTTCAGCCATTCATTGCTGGTGGCGGGGGGAGTAAAAGAGTTTCCGGGCCGTTGCGGCAAATCGTTTTTTTGTTCCTTAGTCGGTTCTTCCCTAGCCGGTTCTATCGCCGGTAGTGATTGTCCGCTGTTAATCGGCTCGGTGGCGACAGGCGGGTAAAGATATTTTTTCTTGGGAGCAGATTCAAATAAGCGGTGGTTGGGAAAAATAACAATGAAAGTAAAACCTAAAAGCAAACCGACGATAACTCCCAGAGCAGAGTCCTCAATGATTTTGGTTAGAGACCAGCTTTCAAAAATAGCCGGCTGGTCAATCATTTTTATAGTAGCACGATCAGCGGAACCGTCATAGTTGCCGTGATTATTGATAATCACCATGGCAATAGCATTCGCTAGGGCATTGGTTTTCATTTTGTCATTGCCATAAACATCAATGACCATCATTCCCTTATTATCCAAAACCTTGGTTTTGACGGTTTTTTTCCATTGGCGCAAACGGCTTTCACTGCCGTAACCCAGGTCGTCCTTGATGCCTGAAGAAGCATAGACTGTGCTGATGAAGGAATCGGAATAGACTACCTCACCCATGATGCCGGTGATGTAATTGGCAGTTTTGCTGGCAGTGTAGGTATCAATATTGGCCTGATTAAAAACAGTCAACAATTTGAAAGTTGATTTGTATCTGGGGGTAGTCCAAACACTGACAGAGAAGGCGATTAAGCCGGCCAGTATAGCTAGTAAACCGACGGTTAAGATGTTTTTTAGCTGAAAAAGCTTGTAATTAGACATAATTTTGCTAAAATTGGATAATTTTTGGTTATGGACTTTAGTTAATATATAATTATATCACTTAGTTAATAATTTGTCAATACCTATTGATTTTTAGTGATTGACAATGACAGATTATTTATGTTTTGGCAACGTGGACTTTAAGCGCTATAACCGCTATAATTAAATTAGCACTTCTTGGGGATAATTTACATACCTTGATATTTTTTTGAATGAATATCATCTTTTTGAAATTACGGCAATTAGTTGAAGAAAGCCCAGCCAAAAGAGATCGCCTGGTTTCTGGCGTATTCGTAGCGGCTGCGGTTTTTGATTTGCTGTCTTTGGCGGCCATACTTTTGTATTTCTGGCGTTTTAAGGAATTTGTAGTTCTGCAATATAATATTTATTTCGGCATCTCTTCTTTCGGTTCTTGGCAATATTTACTGTTTCTGCCTTTGTTGGGTTGGTTGATTTGTCTGGTGAATTTTTTGCTGGCGCTTAAAGTTTATCTGCGTGATCGGAAGCTGAGTTATTTTTTGTCTTTTGCCGCTCTGGCTTCGTCCTTGATTATTGCCACTCAGATCGGACTGCTGGTTTATATGAATTTATAAAATAATACTACTTAATATTTTAATATTCGCCATTTCTGAATTTTTTGCTTCGCCCCTTACGGTCCTAAGGCAAAAATTCAGGAATCCATAATTTATTTATAAACTATGAGTTTTGATTTCATCGTTATTAAGATTTTTTCTCTGACTTTTATTTCTTTCGCCATGGCCATGGCTTGGACGCCGTTATTGACTCATTTCCTATATAAATACAAGTTGGGCAAACAGATCAGAGATAGTTCCAAAGCGCCGATTTTTTCCGCGTTGCATCAGAAAAAATCCGGCACGCCGACGATGGGCGGAATTTTGGTCTGGGTAACAGTATTGGTTTTGTCTTTGATAATTTTTTATCTGTCGTTATGGTTTGACAGTTTTTTTTCATTCTTGAATTTTTTAACCCGGCCGCAGACTCTTTTGCCTTTAGGGTGCTTAGTGTCAGCTGCTTTGGTGGGGTTGTTTGATGATTATTTAAATGTCAGGAAGATCGGTCCTTACGGTGGCGGGTTGTCGGTTAAGCATCGCTTGGCGGTTTATACCCTTATTGCTATGGCGGCTGCATTTTGGTTTTATTTTCGTCTTGATTGGGATTTGATCCGCGTGCCTTTCATGGGTAATTTTAATTTAGGTTGGTGGTTCATTCCTTTGGTCGTTTTTGTAATTGTCGGTACGGCGTTTTCGGTTAATGAGATTGATGGTCTGGATGGCCTGGCCGGCGGCACACTACTAATCGCTTATACGGCTTTCGGCGTTATTGCTTTTGCCCAGGGCAAGTATGACCTAGCGGCTTTCTGCGGTGTAATCGTCGGCGCTCTGACTGCTTTTCTGTGGTTTAACATTACGCCCGCCAGATTTTTTATGGGCGATACCGGCGCTATGTCGTTGGGCGTCACCTTGGCGGTGATTTCTATTTTGACTAAGTCCGTTTTGTTATTGCCGATCATCGGTTGTTTGTTTGTGATTGAAGCTTTGTCGGTAATCGTTCAAGTTTTGTCCAAGAGGTTACGAGGTAAGAAGGTGTTCTTGTCCACACCTATTCATCATCATTTTGAAGCTAAGGGCTGGCCGGAAGCCAAGGTAGTTATGAGGTTCTGGGTAGTCTCTGGCGTTTTTGCTATTATCGGATTGGTTTTATTCTTGTTGGATAAAGGCGCGTGGCACTAGGTGTTACAATTGCTTTACGAAGGATCATCACTATAATTTATAATGTTAAATTTAAAAAATAAAAAAGCCCTGGTGATGGGTCTAGGATTGTATGAAGACGGTAGTGGAATAGCTGCTACCCGGTTTTTGTTATCCCAAGGCGCCAAGGTGACGGTAACGGATTTAAAAATCAGAAAACAACTTAATGATCAAATAAAGCGTTTGGGCCAATCGGCTCAAAAAGTTGAATGGGTTTTGGGGCGTCATCGTGAACAGGATTTCAAACATCGGGATTTGATCTTAAGAAATCCCGGTGTGCCTCAGTTTTCGCGTTTTTTGAAGATCGCTCGCACCAATAAAATTCCGATTTATACTGATATTTCTTTATTCTTCCAATTGATTGACCGCAAGCGCTTAGTTGGTGTTACGGGTACGCGTGGCAAAAGCACTACCACTACCTTGATTTATGAGTTGGTAAAAACGTCGGACAAACTGGCAGTTTTGGCCGGCAATATTACTAAGTCGCCCTTGGCGCAAATGCCGTTGGTGAATAAGGGCGGCCGAATAATTTTGGAATTGTCGTCTTGGATGGCGGAGAGCTTGGCTGATATTAAGAAGTCGCCGCATATCGCCGTCTTGACTAATATTTATCCCGATCATTTAAATACTTATGAAACCATGGTTGATTATATTGAGGCCAAGAAAAATGTTTTTAGATTCCAGACGCCGCAGGATTATGCCGTTTTAAATCGCGACAACAAGGAAACTTTGGCTGCCGGTAAAAAGGTTAACGCTCAGAGATATTGGTTCTCCTTAAAATTTTTTAGCGAAGAGAATGGCGCCTTTATCAGAAACGGCAGGATTATTTTTCGCCAAAACGGCGTTGAACAAATAATGTGTTCGGTCAGAGATATCAAGCTTTTGGGTGAACACAATTTGTCCAATGTTTTGGCTGCGGTTACTGTGGCGGGAATTATTGGCATTGGCCCCAAAAGCATTAAATCCGTACTGGGTCGTTTTTACGGTATATCCAATCGACTGGAACTGTTAAGGGAGACTGGAGGAGTGAAATATTACAATGACACAACCTCCACTACGCCGGAAGCAACGATCGTCGCCCTAAAGGCATTGGCTGGCAGGAAGAATATCGTGCTGATTGCCGGCGGTTCGGATAAAGGCCTTGATTTTAAAGTGTTAACAAAAGAGATAAAAGAACATTGTCGGGCAGTAGTATTGTTGAAAGGCACGGGAACGGATAGATTAAAAAAGAAAATTGATAATTATACTATTGTAAATTCTATGTCCGATGCCGTCGGCGTTGCCAAGTCATTTTCTAAGACAGGTGACATAATCCTACTGTCGCCGGCTTGCGCCTCCTTCGGCATGTTTATCAATGAGTTTGATCGTGGCGATCAGTTTCGCCGTTTAGTTAAAAAATTGTAACAAATCATGAATCAACCGCCTAAAAAACATAGGGAATTAGCTGGAATCGATTGGTACTTAATCGGCGCCATTTGGCTTTTGGTGATTTTTGGCTTGGTGATGGTTTCTTCCGCCGGCGTGGCTATCGGCTGGCAAAAATACCAGGATGTTTATTGGCATCTCAAGCATCAATTATTATTCGGCGTTTTGCCTGGTGGCGTTTTGTTTTTGATTTTGGCTAAAATTGACTATCATCGCTGGGAAAAATATGCGGCGCCCATGCTGTTTATTTCCATTCTGCTTTTAGTATTGGTGTTTCTTCCTGGCATCGGCGCGGCCTGGGGCACAAGCCATAGTTGGATTAATGTTTTCGGTTATTCGCTCCAACCGTCGGAAATCGTCAAGTTGACTTTTTTGATTTATTTGGCCGCCTGGCTATCCTCTAAGGAAGATCATCATTTGAAGGATTTATCCGCCGGTTTTTTGCCTTTTGTTTTTATTTTGGCTGTTATTACCGCTCTTTTGGTTTTAGAACCGGACACTGGCACCATGATTATTATTGTGGCCATGTCTTTGGCCGTGTATTTTTCTGCGGGCGGCAGATGGTTGCATTTGAGTTGGTTGACTGTCGCCGGTTTGGCCGGCCTCTGGGCGATCGTAAAAATTTCTCCCTATCGCGCCGCTCGCTTTACTACTTTTTTGCACCCCGAACTTGATCCTCAGGGCATTGGCTATCAAGCCAATCAAGCGCTGTTAGCCATCGGCTCCGGCGGTTTATTCGGTCGCGGTTATAATCATAGCCGGCAGAAGTTCGCTTATCTGCCGGAAGTTACCGGTGATTCTATTTTTGCCGTTATTGCCGAAGAGTTGGGATTCATTTTGACCGGAGCCATTATTATTATTTATGCTTTTATTGCCGTGCGCGGTTTTAAATTGGCCGCCAGATGCCCGGATGCCTTTGGGCGTTTGTTGGTTGTCGGTATTGTTACCTGGTTTATCACTCAGGCTTTTATAAATATCGGTGCCATGCTCGGCGTTATGCCGTTGACCGGCATCCCCTTGCCTTTTATTTCTTACGGCGGTACGGCGTTGATGATGTCGCTGGCCGCAGCCGGTATTCTAGCCAATATTTCTAAACAAGCCAATAATTAATTTATGAATAAGCGAGAGACAAATATCATGCCGGATAATCCGGATAACACAGAAAGCCGATCTAATCAAGAGATTACTGATAGGATAGAAAGATTAAAATCAGCTTACCCCGATATTTCCCGGCCAGAGTATTGGCTGTCATTGGAAAATGCTTTGCGAGCGGAGAAATTTTTGTTGGAAAAAATCGAACCGCTCATTGACACCCCCGATCACCCTCGCGCCAATCCTGCCTATCGCCGGCGAATAAATAATTTTTCCGATCGAATAACTGACTATATTATGTTGCACCCCCATGCTGGGACAGAGGAGGTTGGCCGAGCGTGCAATATCAAATTAAAGGAATTAGAGCAAATTAAGCAATTGCAAATCGCCAAGCATTATTTGGCGCGTTGTGTAACCTCTGTTGGCAGGGATGCTTCAATCATAATCAATGAATTTGACGAGATGTGTTTCTTCCGGCCGGCCACGCCAGAACCCGGGGAGGAAAATAAATATTGGAAGACGGAAGAATTGGGCGTGCCGGCGATGCTTTCCGGAGCCTTTGTCTTCAGTGAAGAAGCTTGGTCCAGAATAGAGCCCGACTGGAAGAAAAATGAGTTTGATGAAGCCGGAGAAAATTTTTGCATGTCAATAACGGGACGCAGTATAGATAGGAAATATTTTAGAGGAGAGAGTAATCCTTTGCATTATTTGGGTTTAAGTTATTTTTTAGAAAGGATTAAAAAGGATATAATAAGTTCCAGCAGGCATGAAGTCATTCATCAAATTGATTTTTTAAAGTCCGAAAGACGGGGTGTAAGTCTTATTTTGACGGAAGTTATTGCTTTTCGCATTGATGGTCAGATGGATCAACCGAAAAACAGAAAAAAATTGCGCGACAGGTTCCGAGAGTTTATTAACGATCATATAAAGGGTTACTTGGAAGATTATAAAGCGGCCGATGTAGAAGAAGACAAGAAAACCGTTGACGCTTTTTTGGCGGTATTGGATGAAGCGGAAAAAGCTATCGGTTTTGCCCGAACGACCAGTATTCTGTTAGACTCGCTGACTTTGATGGAAGCGGCGGACAAATTAAATAAAGCAGCAGGAATAAGTTATGAAATATAAATTATTATTATCCGGCGGCGGCACCATGGGTTCGGTTTCTCCGCTTATAGCCGTTTGTCAGGAAATCAAAAAGAGGCAGCCCGAAGCGGAATTCTTGTTTGTCGGTACCGCTGGCGGTCCGGAACGAGCGGCCGTGGAGAGCTATAAAATACCTTTCGCGGTTATTGCTTCAGGTAAATTCCGCCGTTATTTTTCTTGGCAGAATTTTACCGATCCATTCAAGATCGTTAAGGCATTCTGCCAATCAATAAAAATCCTGCTGGCCTTTCGCCCTCAAGCGGTGATGGTAGCCGGCGCTTATGTGGGAGTGCCTTTGGCCTGGGCGGCATGGTTTTTACGCATCCCTGTTTTAATCCATCAGCAAGATATAGAAGTCGGCCTAGCTAACCGTTTAATGTCCCCCGTGGCTAAAAAAGTCACTGTGTCTTTTGATATTTCTTTGCGCGACTTTAAGCGCGGCCGGGCGATTTTAACCGGCAATCCAATTCGGGAGGAATTCAGTCATTGCGATAAGGATAAGAGCCGTGAGCTGTTCGGTTTAAGAAAAGATGTGCCGACGGTGTTTTTTACCGGTGGCGGTACGGGGGCGATAGCGATTAATGAAGTATTGGACCGAGCCCTGCCTGATCTAATGAAATTTATTCAAGTGATTCATGTTACCGGCAAGGGCAAGAAAATAGATTTTTCTGCTGACAATTATCATCAGTTTGAGTTTATGACGCACGAAATGACCGAAGCATTGTGCGTGGCTGATTTGGTGGTAACGCGCGCCGGCCTGTCTACTTTGTCGGAATTGTCTTATTGCGGCAAACCGGCAATCATCATCCCGATGTATCGGACGCACCAAGAAAACAATGCTAATTATTTCCAGCAACATAACGCCGCTGTGGTTTTATCCGAAGCTTCGCTTAATAAGAAAATGTTGACTGATATTATCAGTGAGCTGATTAAAAGCGACGATAAGTTGGACAACTTGTCAAAAAATATTAAGAAAATGATGCCGCAAACCGGCGCCGGAGCAGTGGCGGATATTTTGTTAAAATTAATCAAAAATAAAAAATGAACTTAGCTAAAATAAAAAAAATCCATTTTATCGGTATTGGTGGCATCGGCATTTCTGCCGCCGCGCGTTTGGCGCAAGCCAGGGGCATAAGGGTTACGGGCAGTGATGCGCAATTAAGTGAAGTGGTTAATGATTTGCGAGTTTCGGGCTTTGATGTAAAAACTCCTCAGCAAGCGGAGAATGTCCCGGCTGATGCCGATCTGATCGTTTATACCGTGGCCGCGCCGGAAGATAATCCGGAAAGAGCGCGCGCTCAAGAATTGGGGATAGAGCAGATGACTTATCCGCAGTTTTTGGGGCTGTTGATGGCTGGTAAATTCGGCATTGGCGTATCCGGCACTAATGGCAAGACCACCACTACCGCCATGGTCGCCAAAATTTTGATTGACGCGGGCAAGGATCCGAGCGTGGTTTTGGGAGCCAAAGCGGATTTCCTGTCCGGCAATGCTCGGGCGGGCCGGAGTGAATATTTCGTGTTTGAAAGCGATGAATATCGCCGAGCTTTTGATAATTATTCTCCGCGCCTGGCCGCTGTCACTTATATCGGCGAGGATCATCTTGATTATTATAAAGACCTGGCCGAAATCAAATCGGCGTTTAAGGATTATTTGTCGCATGTGCCGGCCGAAGGATATGTGGTGCTTAATGCCGATGATCTTAATTCTTTAGAACTGGCGCCGGCGCTTAAAGCGGCTAAAATAACTTTTGGCATAAACAATGAGGCTGATTATAAAGCCAGTCAAATAGAAACGGTTTCCGGCAAACAAGTTTTTTCGGTCGGTGAGTCAGGGCGGTTTTCATTGCTTTTGCCCGGCCATTATAATATCTATAATGCTTTATGCGCCATCACTGTTTGTTGCGCCATAGGGATTGATGTTGAAATTATTAGACAATCTTTGGCCGGCTTTACCGGTACTTGGCGGCGGTTTGAACGGCTGGGACGGTTGGGCCAAGCCGAGGTGATAGCTGATTACGCTCATACGCCCGATGCGATCCATCAAGTGATTGAGGCTACGCAAGAGTTTTATCCGGGCAAAAGGATTCTGACTGTGTTCCAGCCGCATCAGTACGCCCGAACAAAAAATTTGTTCAGTAAGTTCGCGACGGCTTTCGGCTCCGCGGAGCAAGTGATAATTCCCGATATATTCTATGTGGCCGGACGGGAGAAACCCGAGGATTTTGATGTTGATTCCAAAGCGTTGGTTGAAGCGATTGCGGCACAGGGCGTTAAAGCGGTTTATGGCGGTTCGCTTTCCGCAAGCGAAGAGCTGGTTAGAAAGATGGCAAAAGATTTTGATATAGTTTTGGTTTTGGGCGCCGGCGATGTTTATGAGCTGGCGAAAAATTTGGTTAAATGAAAACACCGACGAATTGTCGGTGTTAGCAAAGAACTTTAAAATCAGGAAGGTTTTCTGCCTATTGCGACGTTACATGCAAAAGCAAAACGTTCGGGATGTTCCAGGTAATCATAGAGGAATTGTATTTTATCCCTGATTTTGTCATTGTTCTCCGGGGGAGCGCTGTGGTCAATTTCTAACCAAAGCAAGGAACGGATTTCTGCGATGATTTCCGGCAGTCGGGGAGCGGAGAGGGTTTTACCTTTTTCATATTCAGGGTTGTTGCCCCATAAGAGCGCCATGAGGACAACCATTAAGTCGCCCTCTTCCCTTAAGCTGGCGCGCAGATTAAATACCATAGTTGTTAACTTTAAAAGCAATTCATTGGGAAAGGGCTTCATGGCCGCTTCGCGTTGCTCGGCCGTTAAGGAACAGTGATATTCAGCCATTGTTTCTCCTTTTTGTTTTTTCGTGTCTTTTCTTCAATAAAGCAATCCTCGGATATTTCCTGAAAGGACAAAATAGCTATCCGTGTGTCGCAAAAACAAACATCACTGATTTTTTCTGCTGCCTGACTGATTGGAAAGTAGTCTTTATCAAATGCCAGAAGGATATTGGCGATGCTTGGGTTAAAATGTTCGTTGAACATAGCGTAAGAAACAAACCAGTATTTCATGATTCTTCTCCTTCTCGGTTGGTTAATCCAAAGATTGCCAAATTATTGTTAAAAGAACTCTATTGATTTATGATATTATCATAATAAATAATCAATGTCAATATGCCAGTAGATTTATATAAAATCCAACAAAAAGCCGAACAGCCGCGCAAGCGGAAAAAAGTCAAGAAAGTACCGGGGTTTGCCGCACAGCAACAAGCCTTAGAATTAAGCAAATATTATGTTAGAACAAGCCAGAAAAAATCTCGACAAAAGGTTTAAAGAAAATGAATCATTAGCCAATCACACCACTTTGCGGATCGGCGGACCGGCTAAATTTTTTGCACTTGCAAAAAATACTGAGGAAATTTTAGGGTTGATGCAAGAAGCGGAGATGGCAAGAATAAATTATGCTATTATGGGTGGCGGCAGTAATATTTTGGCCAGTGATGCCGGTTTTGATGGTCTGGTGATAAAAATAAACGGCGGTGAAATAAAAATCAGCGAAGATCAAATAATTATGGATGCCGGTGTGCCCTTGGCCTTGGCGCTTGCTGAATCACTCAAGGCCGGATTAACCGGTTTAGAGTGGGCGACAGGCATTCCCGGAACTGTCGGCGGAGCTATCTGCGGTAATGCCGGAGCCTATGGCGGAGAAATGGCGCAAAACGTGGCTACAGTAAAAGTTCTAAGAGAAAAAGCGATAATAGAATTGAGCAATGGTGATTGCGATTTTAGTTATCGCGCGAGCCGGTTTAAAAATGATGGCAACAAAGATATTATTTTGTCCGCCACTCTGAAATTGAAAGTTGCCGTAACTGATGAAATCGCCGTGGCTAAAGAAAAAATATCAAAGATAATGGCGGAGCGTAGCGTTAAATTCAGCGAAGGGCCGTCGGCCGGCAGTTTTTTCCATAACATCTCGTTGACTCCGGAAGAAACAATTGAACTTAAAAGCCGGCACCCGGAAATCCCCGAACAATTTATCGCTTGGCAAAAGATTCCCGTTGCCTGGCTGATCGATGAATGCGGTTTGCGCGGCCGGCAGATTGGCGGCGCCAAAGTCAGTGATCAACACGCCGGAATAATCATTAATGCCGGTGGCGCGACAGCCAGCGATGTGATAATGTTAGCATCAGTAATCAAGCAAAAAGTCAGAAGCAAGTTCAGTTTGCAATTAATGGAGGAAGTCCAATATTTGGGATTTTAATTTTTAATAATTAATTGTTAATATAATTTATGAACATCTCAATCAAAGGAACAAAAATTGAACTCACGCCGGGCATTGAAGCGGCGGTTAATGAGAAAATCGGCGGACTGTCTAAATATTTTGACAATATCATCGGTTGCGAGGTGGAAGTGGGCAAAACTACCGAACATCACCATAAGGGCGATATTTTTCGGGCCGAGGTTAATTTGGAAGTGCCGAAGAAAGTCATTCGCGCTGAAGCCGAGTCTGACGATTTATACAAATCAATCAATGAAGTCAAAGATAAGATGAAGGTAGAGATTATGAAATATAAGGAAACCCTGCGCGATTAGTTGATTCAGTCGACGCAATCAGCTTTGCCGGCTAGCAACTGGCGCATTGCCAAAAAGAATGAAATGTTGTAAACTAATCCAATCTTGATTTAAACCATAATTTATGTCTTTTTTTACCAGAATATTCGGCGATCCTAATAAAAAAGTATTAGCCGATTTTCAACAAACAATTGATGCCATTAATGCCTTGGAGCCGAAGATCTCGGCTTTATCCGATGAGGATTTAAAGGCTCAGACTACTAAATTGAAAGCTGAACTGGCCAAGGATAAGGCCTTGGATGATATTTTGCCCGAGGCCTTCGCTACTATCCGCGAAGCGGCCAAGCGCGTTATCGGCCAGCGGCATTTTGACGTTCAATTAATGGGCGGTATCGCCTTGCATCAGGGACATATTGCGGAAATGCGGACTGGTGAAGGCAAGACTTTGACTGCCACTGCGCCGATGTATTTGAACGCTTTGGCCGGACGGGGCGCGCATCTGGTTACTGTCAATGATTATTTGGCGCGCATTCATGCTGATTGGATGGGGCAGATTTATGATTTTTTGGGGCTCTCGGTCAGTTGTATCCAACAGCAGAATACTTCTTATAAATTTGATAAACAGCATCAGCGCCAAGAAGGCGACCCGGTTTTGGATGTGCAGAATCTGGTTCCTTGCACCCGTCGTGAAGCTTATGCTTGCGATATCTTATACGGCACCAATAATGAGTTCGGTTTTGATTACTTGCGCGATAACATGGTAACGCGGGCGGAGGACATGGTTCAGCGTGATCTATTCTACGCCATTGTAGATGAGGTGGATTCGATCTTAATCGACGAAGCTCGAACGCCGTTGATTATTTCGGCGCCGGATATGGAATCAACAGACAAGTATTTTCAATTTTCGCAAATTGTTAAGACTCTGGCGGATAAGGATGATTATACTATTGATGAGAAACAGCGCGCCGCCACCTTGACTGAAGCGGGCATTGCTAAGGTAGAAAAATCTTTGGGCGTAGAAAATATTTATACTGATCGTGGCATTGCCGACGTGCATCACATTGAGCAAGCGTTAAAAGCCCAGGCCTTGTTTAAACGCGATAAGGATTATGTGGTTAAGGACGGCGAAATTATTATTATTGACGAGTTCACTGGCCGTATGATGTTTGGCCGCCGCTACAGCGAAGGCTTGCACCAGGCCATTGAAGCCAAGGAAGGCGTTAAAGTCCAAAAGGAAAGCGTCACTTTGGCTACTATTTCTTTTCAGAATTATTTCCGTTTATATACTAAATTGTCCGGTATGACCGGTACGGCCGCTACGGAAGCCGAGGAGTTTTCTAAGATTTATAATTTAGAAGTTACAACCATTCCGACTAACCGTCCGATGGTCAGGAAGGATTTGAATGATCGTATTTATAAAAATGAGCAAGGCAAATACAACGCTTTGATTGAAGAAGTCAGGGTCAGATACAAAAACGGCCAGCCGGTTTTAATCGGTACGGTTTCCATTGAGAAGAATGAGCTGTTGTCCGAGTTGTTTGATCGCGCCGACATTCCGTGCCAAATCCTAAACGCCAAACATCATGAAAAGGAGGCGCATATTATCGCACAAGCCGGTCGGGCCGGTGCTGTGACTATTGCCACTAACATGGCCGGCCGAGGCGTGGATATTATTTTGGGCGGTTATCCTTTTAACCAAGAAGAGTATGAAAAAGTAGTTGCCGCCGGTGGTTTGTGCGTGATCGGCACGGAGCGCCATGAATCCCGCCGCATTGACAACCAGTTACGCGGCCGCGCCGGACGCCAAGGCGACCCCGGTTCCTCGCTGTTTTTCATTTCTATGGACGATGATTTGATGCGCATCTTCGGTTCGGAGCGAATGAAAAAAATGATGACGACTTTGGGTGTGCCGGATGATATGCCGATTGAAAACGGCATGATCAGCAAATCCATTGAACAGGCACAGAAAAAAGTGGAAACGCATAATTTTGACATTCGCAAACATTTAGTGGAATATGACGATGTCATGAACAAACAACGCGAAACTATTTATCGCAAACGCCGGCAGATTTTGGCCGGGGAGGGTACCAAGGAGTCGGCTCTTAGTGCCATTGAGAGGGAAATTGATGCAATTGTGGCGTTGGCTACCCAGGATAATGACGAAAGCCAATGGAAGTTAGAAGAAATTTATGAAGCAGTCAGCTTGATCTTCCGCGTTAAATCGGAGGCGCGTAAAAATTTGGAAGAATTACGGCGGGAAGCGGGGGATAATCAAGAAGACCAGATGTCCCGCGAGATGATTTCCGGTTATTTGAAAAAGTTGGCCGTGGAAGAATATAACGAATTGGAAGCTAAGATCAATATGTTACCGGTGGATGAGGGGCAGTTGCCGGCCATGCGCCAAGTGGAGCGCGGCATGTTTTTGCGCGTTATTGATACTTTATGGATTGAGCATTTGGATACGATGCAATATCTGCGCACCGGCATTGGTTTGCGCGGCTACGGCCAGCGCGATCCCTTAGTGGAATACAAAAAGGAATCCCTGCGTATGTTTAAGGAGTTGATGGCGATGATTGACCACCAGTTGGCTTATAGTATTTATAAAATCGGTTTTGTGTCGCCGGAGGAGATGAATCAAACGGAGAGTCGGCCCAAGAGTGTCCAGCTTAAGGGCGCCAGTGATCAATCGTCCTTGAAGTCACCGATGGAAAATGATTCCGGATTAGCAGAACGTCAAGCTGATAAAATCTTAAAAGACAGCGCCCATTATAATGGCGAGAAAGTCGGCCGTAACGATTCCTGCCCTTGCGGGGCGACTTATCCGGATGGCAAGCCGAAAAAGTATAAGGACTGCCATGGGAAATAAATAATCGTTTATTATTAATCATAATAATATGCCAGAAATATATGGCATCAATTTTGATGGCGAGGTTACGCCGTTAATGGTTAGAGACGCGATGATTCGGTGTTTTTACGACGCCCATTGCGCTGATACGGGCTTAGAGGGGGACCAGGAAAGTAATCGGGTGTATTGTCGGGATACCGTAGTCAAAGCCTTTCATGATGCAGGTGAGGATTTTGATCATCCTACTAAAACCGGAATCATTAAAGCGATGTCTCAGCTTCGGGAGTTTTCCAAAAATTTCCGCGATCCGTCAATAATTGAAAAGCATGCGGCGCAGATTTCTCAATTAGTGGAGCGCATAAAGTAATAATCAAAATTGGCTGGTTAGTGGTTAGAAATTTAAATTATTATGGAAAATGAAAACCGCCACGGTGTAAAACCGGGCGGTTGTTTGTTTGTACGTTTATATTACCATGTTCACGAGTCTCGCCAACCAAACACCGCCAGTCCCGATAATAGCAGTGGTAACACAGGAAATAGCACCATCCAGATTGAATTATGCTGGATATAAAGTGCTGTTAACCCATGGTGTGAAGTAATAAAATTATACCACTTCCATTGGCCTACTATGTCATAGAGCCAAGGATTACACCAGATGTCCAATTTCATGACAGTAAACAATAAGGCCATTAACGCGATCCACGCACCCATCCAAATCTTAATCCGGTTTTTCATTGTTATTCTCCTTCGCTCAATCGTTTTCAGATTTAGAGGTAGCGGGAACTGTGGCTATCTCGGTGTCGCAGGACACAAGGTAGATGAAAATCCATAAAGAACCCAGGTATAGCCAACAATTGTAGATTAGTATTGGGTTACCTAAGTAGCTAATTGACAGCATTTCTAATAGAGCCAATGATGGCACCAACAGTAAAAACAGCCCGGCCATTATTCTCAGATAAAACCAGTCGTCGGCTCTTTTCGGAGGATTAGTGTCATCCGATGAAATTTTGTTCAAAGCTATCCGCTCCATCCAATAAATTTCGGCTATTAGCAGAGAAAAAACCACAATAAAAAATGAAGAGTATAGCTTGTAATCACTGGCATCGACAACCAAAAAAATCATCACAGTCGATAGGAACAGTACAACCCTCGCCCAGAAGTAATTATTTTTTCCTGTTAATCGGGTTAGGGCTTTACTGTTACGCTCAAATAATCCCAGTAACCATTGGTCGACTTTAAAGAACATCGCTTTCTCCCTTGTTTATTTTTCACCTAATTTCAGCAAATTCATATCCGTTATCAAATGATTCATATCATTATAGCACACTTTAATTTTTTTGTCAATCCAATATTTTAATATTATCCAATCGCGGTTATTGACATCGTTTAAAGATTTGTTTAAGATGTTATAATTAATAGAACTTTGGAAAAACAATCATGAGAGGAGATATGCCATGATACTTGAGGATTTGAATGGTTTTCTTAATTTTAGACCAATGTTTAATGTTGTGGGTTGTTATTTGGTGCGGCAAGGCCACATTTTGATGTTGAAAAGGCACCCCGATAAACCTCAAGGCGGATTGTGGTGCGTACCCGGCGGCAAAATAAAACATGCGGAAAGTGTCGGGGAAGCGGCAACTCGCGAATTTAAAGAAGAAACCGGTTGTGATTTGCCACAAGACCTGAACTGTCGGATTTTCTGCTCTTTACCCGAGGCTGTTCGCTATCCGGGTTATGACTTTCTTTATTTCATGCTTAAGGTGGAATTACCCTTAAATTACGATTTAAATCAAATCATCCTTAACCCGGCGGAGCATATTGAGTATAGTTGGGTACCGCTTTGGGATATTATGGGGCAACGGCAAGTTTTGCCGTTAGTGCCGGATGAAGAAGAGTGTTTGCGTCGGTTGTTTAAATGGTAACTCGGTTTTGACATTTATAGTCGCGATTCTCGCGACTTTTATTTTTAACTGAAAGATGCTAAACTGACGATATAAAAATAATTTTATGCCTGAACTGCCAGAGGTGCAAACCATTGTCAGCGAACTGAATGAGAAGATAAAATATAAGACGATTAAAAACGTCCAAGTGTTTAAATATAAATCAGTCCGGCCGATGAACAAAAAATTTGTTCAGTCAATTAAGGGCCGGAAAATTTTGGGCGTGGCTCGTCGCGCCAAAATGATTATAATCAATCTCAGCGGCGATAAGCATCTTTTGATTCATCTCAAGATGACCGGGCAGCTGGTTTTTCGCGATCGTCGCGGTAAGGGTTTGTCTGGCGGCCACCCCATTGCTTTCCAGGGTGAATTGCCGACCAAGTTTACCAGAGCGGCGTTTGAATTCGCTGATAAAAGCCATTTATTTTTTAATGATATCCGCCGTTTTGGCTGGATCAAGTTCGCTGATCGGAAATTATACGAAAATGAAACAGCTAAGTATGGTTTAGAACCGCTGTCTAAGGATTTCACTTTCTCAGCCTTTAAGGAAAAATTAAAACGTTATCCCAACCGCAAAATTAAACAGGTATTAATGGATCAGACGCTGATTGCCGGCGTAGGCAATATTTATGCCGATGAAATTTGTTTTGCAGCTCGCGTCTTACCGGCTCGGCCGACTAATAAGCTGACAGAACAAGAAATTAAGGATTTGTTTAAGGCCATACCTCGCATCCTTAAATTATCCATCAGTAAAAAAGGCACTTCCGCCGATACTTATGTCACCACTTCGGGCGCCGAGGGCGGAATGATGAAATACCTGAAAGTTTATGGACGAGCCGGGGAAAAATGCCGGCGTTGCGGCGGAGCGGTACATAAGATCAAGTTAGGCGGCCGTGGCACTCATTTCTGTCCTATTTGCCAAAAATAAAACACACCCGATAAGGATGTGTTGAGATGTGTGCGATGAGTTTTATTCGTGGCGGTGTTCCAGGTAATACATGATATTTTTTAGTATCAATAGAATCTCATCATAGTTTAAATCCATTATTTTCTCTTTGCTTTTTTCTCCGTTTGTGGCAGTAAAGATTCTTTCAGTCTCTTGATCTAGCAGCGCCAGTGGACAGCCGGCAGATTTAAGTCCGCCGTCTATGCGGGCTCTTAGCAATTCCGTTTCTACAGCCTCAATGAAACCTAGTAATTCCTCGCATTGAATGAGTCGCTTTTGATCCGAATAAAATTTTTCTTTGGTTTGCTCGTGTTCTTTTATGCGGCGCTCTTTAGCCTGTCGCCTTCTTTTTTCTTCTGCCGCAACTTTTTCCGGATTAGCCCCTTCATCCGACGAACCGTCAGTGAATATATTCCCGATCAATCCAGCTTCAATATAGGTAGGCAGTAAATCTGTTTTGTGATTAGAGATGAGAGAATGCAGTAATAGTTTGATCGCCCGATAGATCATGGTGCTTAGCGTGGCGTTTCTATTGATATACGTGGTTAGGCCCATAGCATCATTATCAAGAGTGATCATTAACCTATGTTCAGGCAACTCCGGAGGTGTTGGCACAACCTTGTTGTCCGGCGATTGTTTCGGCTCAGTGCAATGTTCCCGGCTCATTTTCAGGGCTCCTTCCTGTTTTAGGCGAATTCTTAGCAGGTGAATCTTAGCCTGCCTTTTTTTTCGTCTTTTGCTACTCGGCGCAACATCTTTTTTCGGTTTTTTCTGATTTTTTTGGCGCAGGCCTTGCAAACGGCGAAATGTTTGTCTTTCTCGGTAATGGATTTTTTACAAAGCCGGCAATAGCAGAATAGATGTACTGCCAACCTGCCTTTCTTTTTTTTGCTTATTAATTCACAGCAAGTGCCGCAAAGGCCCAATTCGCGATCAGTAATCACTTGGTGCATGCCGCATAAAGCACATTCTCTGACTAAGGCCATGACTTGTCCTCCTTATGGTTTTTCGGTTTTAAAGTCCTATTGATTTGCTTAGCTTATATTAATATGATACCTTAATAATGTCAAGACCGCGGGGTAGAATTAAACTGTAGCGAGCAGGGCATAAAGAATTAGCGCCAAAACAACGCCGAAGATCAAACCGACAGCCGCTTCCAGTACAGTATGTCCGATACGTTCGCGTATTAGTACTTCCGGATTTTCCGGAAAAACTTCTTTGGCCAAGATATTAGTTAGAGTGGCGTTTTTGCCGATTTCCCGTCTGAAGCCGACAGCATCGCGCAACACTACGGCCACTAAGATCAGAGCCACGGCAAAGACAGCGGAATCCAATCCCTCACGGAGCGCTACGACTGTGGCCAGAGCGGAAACAAAGGCCGTGTGGGAAGACGGCATACCGCCGTAATCGGCAAACATATGGCGCCAATTGAGATTATGGTTGATGCCGTCAATGCTTAATTTGACGACTTGCGCGATAAGCGCGGCCAGAACCGGAATGATGATTAGTAAGTACATAGAATTGATAATTATTAAATTTTTTATCTTATGAATTATTTATGGGCGATCTTGGCCGGCTTAGTCCAGGGCGTGGCGGAATTTCTGCCTATCTCCAGCTCCGGCCACTTGGTTATTTTGCATGATATTTTGAGGTTTAATCTGCCGGATAATCTTACTTTTGATATCGTGCTCCATCTGGGGACATTCCTGTCGCTTTTGGTATTTTTTTGGCGTGATATCCTCCGTTTGATCCGGGGATTTTTTTCCAGCTTGGCCAAATGGAATTTTCGCGGCGACAGTAACCAGCGTTTAGCCTGGCTGATTATCATCGGTACGATTCCTGCCGTGCTGGTCGGTTATTTTTTTGATGATTTTATTGAACAAGTATTTCATGAAGGCAGATTCGCCGCCCTGATCGTAGCCATTATGCTGATAGTTGTCGCTATCTTGTTTTGGCTGTTGGAGAAATACGCCAAGCGCTTGCGGACAGCCGAATCGCTTAAGTGGTGGGAGTCGTTGGTTATCGGCGCGGGTCAGGCTATCGCTTTGATTCCCGGCACTTCTCGATCCGGCATTACCATCTGCGCCGGTCTGATGCTGAAACTGACTCGGGAACAGGCGGCTAGGTTTTCTTTTTTATTATCTATGCCTGTTGTTCTGGGCGCCGGGGTTAAATCATTATTACAGATTGAATCGCTAACTGTTGCTGAATGGCCTTTGTTGGCTGTCGGTTTTTTGGCCGCCGCCATCAGCGGTTATTTTGCCATTAAGTTTTTGTTGAAATATTTGATTGATCATTCGCTCGGCGTTTTCGCTTGGTATCGAGTGATTTTGGCCGTCTTGATTTTGCTTTGGTTGTTTTTATAATCGTAACCTTTTTTGCTTTGCTTACCTTTACCTTCGGCTGATTTAATTTGGCTGAAGGTTTTTGGATATTTTTTTTGTTGTTCGACGGCGGTTGTAAAAAAGTTAAAAGCAACAGTACGACAATAATGATAATCAGGCAATTGAGCCACCAGCGACAGAAATTTATCGCGACTAAAACTTGTTCAATAGGCCAACCGCGCGATACGGGAAAATAATTGTCCACGCCTGCGGTATCGGGCAGAGCCAGTTCGTTGGCTCCCATTACGCGCGAGCCGAATAATTGGACAACCACGGAAGTGGGTCGGTCTTTGAATTCGCCCTGCAGGCTGGCTACGCCGATTTCCTGGTATTCCCGGCGTTCCAAGTTTTGGCGATGGCCAGCGCTTTTGAGCCAGGCCTCGAACACGTCTTGGCTGTTATTGAAATCAATCGCTAAGTTTTCACCGACGTAGAAGTATTTGTAGTCAACATCCTTAACCCAGTCGGAGAACTTTCTGCCATCCGGCGAGACATGGCCAAAATATTGCTTGGCCAAAATGTCTTTAGCGCGATCAATGGCCGCCTGGGTTAGGCGAGGATTGACGCTCAGGTCATTAAGCCCTAGACTTTGGCGGTAAGTGTTGGTTAATTGGATTATTTCTTCGGTCGCCGCCGGATTCTCCTCGGCTTGGACGGTTTTGCCCAGCTGTATTATTCCGTTCAAAGCCAAACAGCTAACGCCGATGGTAATCGCCGCTCCAAGCAGGATTAATTGTTTTTTGTTCGCCTTCATTTAAGATAATTATACCATAATCGCCGGTTCAAGACGAAGTCCTTGGACTTGGCTGATTATTTCTGCTACAATATCAGATATTATTAATCAGCTATTTACTATGTTAAAGAGAGTAGTTATCGCTTTTTTAATTGTCAGCGCTTTAGCGGTTTTGTGGTTTTTTTATTCTCTTAATCGCCAGAACGGTTTTACCCAAGTTACAACCGTTAATATTGAATCAGGCATTACCGCCGATAAGATTGCTCAAGCGCTTCGGAGCCGGGGATTGATAACTAATGTTTTTATCTTTAAGCTGTATGCCAAACTGACTAAGGCGGATAGTCGCTTGGTGGCCGGTACGCATCAGATTGAAGCGCGCTCCTCAATTAAATCAATTATTCGCCAACTAACCATCAACACCAACATTGACCGCGAGTTAACCATCACTATTATTGAAGGTTGGAAAATTAAAGATATCGCCGTTTATCTTCAAGAGCGGGGGATTGTTGATGAACAGGAATTTGTTTCTGCCGGCACCATAGATAATTGGCGAGATCAATACGCTTTTTTGCAAGATAAGCGTATTAAATCGCTGGAAGGTTTTTTGTTTCCCGATACTTATCGGATTTTCAGCGATGCCCAGGCGGAGGATATCATTAAGAAGCTGTTGGACAATTTTGATCGCAAAGTTACGGCGCAGATGCGTTTTGATGCGCCCAAAGACAATTCCAGTTTTTATGACGCTTTGATTCTGGCATCTATCGTGGAACGCGAAGCGTTGTATGATGATGATCGCCGAGTTATTGCCGCGATTTTTCTTAATCGTTTAAAACAGGGGATTGGTTTGCAATCCGATGCCACTATTAATTATGTCACTGGCAAAAAATCACCCCGTCCGACTTATGCTGACTTGCAAGTCAATAGTCCTTATAATACTTACAAGTATCGCGGTTTGCCGCCCGGCCCGATTTGTAATCCCGGCTTGACTTCCATTAACGCCGTGATTTATTCTCAGCCCAACCAGTATTATTATTTCCTGACCGACAGCGAAGGCCGCGCTCATTTTGGTCGGACTTATGCTGAACATCAGCAGAATATTATTAAGTATTTAGAGAATTAAATAAAGAAGAGTAGGAATTGTCTAAATATAAATCCCGGAGCCAATTACCGGGGTTTATTTTTTATCTATTGACAATTACCATTTTTTTTGATATAATTAAGGCATAAGAATCAGTTATAGTCAAATTTTAGCTAATTTTAGGTAAAAATAAACGATAAAATTTTTGCTAAAATGGAGTAATTAATCAAATTACCCCCATTGACAATAATTGGCGATTAGTTTAATATTCAATATTAATTATCATATGTCCATCTTGGATCAAGTCAGAAAAAACAAGTTTAAAGACGGTTTATCCGCCTTTAACCCGGTCGATGTGATCAACACCTTATTCAATAACCTGTCCGAAAAGGAACGGGACGTTGTTAGAAAGCGTTTTGGCTTAGGTATTGATAAAAAGCATACTCTGGAAGAAATCGGCCAGGTTTACGGCATTACCCGCGAGCGCGTTAGACAGATTGAAAACCTGTCCATCAAAAAGCTCAAGGATTTGCGCGACCTCAAAGATGAGATTCGCGAAGCCGAAGGTGTGATTTCTCAGCTTTTGGAGCAATACGGTGGTGTCATGGAAGAGGCCTTTTTCTTGGAAAACGTCCTTAACTATTTGGACACCCATCAGGAGAGCGAGAATTCCTTGCTGTTTTTGGCCGAACATATTTTTTCCGATCGCATCAATAAAGTCGGTCAAGATAAGGAATTCAATCACTTATGGCGTTTGGGTTCTTCCGATACCGATTTTTTAAAGCGCGTTATCAGCGAAATGGTCGGCATCATTGAAAAGAATGGCGAACCGGTCAGCTTGGTTGAGCTTTTGAAGCATTTCAAGAATTCCAGCTTTTATAACGAAAACAAAGATCAGATTTTGTCTTTGACCACCATGTTGGAGGCCACTGACGAAGACATTGATAAGATTTTGGAAAGCTATTTGCGCGCCTCTCGTAAGATCCAACAGGACATTTTTGATAATTGGGGTTTGATTTCTTGGGGCATTGTTAAGCCTAAGAAAATAAATGATAAGATTTATTTGACTTTAAAGAAAGCCGGTCGTCCCATGCATTTTACTGAAATCGCTTCGGAAATCAATAAGAATGCTTTTGATGGCAAAATTGCTTATGCTCCGACTGTCCATAATGAATTGATCCTTGACCCGAAATATGTTTTAGTCGGCCGCGGCATTTATGCTTTATCCGAATGGGGCTATCGCCCGGGCAATGTGGCTGATGTCATTATTGATATTTTAAAAGAAGACGGTCCTTTGACCAAAGATCAGATTATTGATAAGGTTTTGGAGCGTCGCAATGTCAAGCGTTCCACCGTTTATCTGGCTTTGATGAACCATGATAAGATTAAGCGCAACGACAAAGGCAGATATTTCTTGGTTGATGAAGGCACGGCCGAAGTCATGGCCGATGAAGCTTTGGAAGAGGTAGTTAAAGAAGTAGTCAAAGAAGCAGTCGAAGAAGTGATTAAAGAAGTAGCCGAACAGGAATAAAGATTGCAGTTTCGGAATAATATAATACAATTAAGGCGTGATGGAAAATCCCTTGGATTCCTGATAAGTTATAGCTTGCGAAAGCTTGCTGTGAATTTTCGAGGATGACAAGAGTCGATAAATTCCTAAATAAAAATAAATACCTGCTTAGGGCGGGTATTTATTTTTTATTTTGATTTGGTGCCGCCGGCTGAATTATGTTATAATTAATTTATATCCGATTGCCATAATCGGACAAACAACACATGCAACCGAATATTTACGACAACATCCTATATTCTTTGGCCAACAACAATCTGTGGGAGAGTTTTTTAATTTGGTTTTTGCAGTTTAGTCAAATGGATCCGATGCAAATTGCCTGGTATTTTTTCTGGCACGGCGGCTGGGTGTTTTTTGTTTTGATGTTCATGTGGCGTTCTTATAAGGATATTTTCTTGGAGAATCAGTCCGGCCGGTTCCAGAGCAAGTGGAAATGGCGTTTATTGGCGGTGGATATCCCCAAAAACAATGAACAGACGCCTAAGGCTGTGGAGAACATCTTTTCTGCCTTGGCCGGCGTTTTTGGCTCTTCTAATTTGATTGACAAATATTGGAATGGCAAGGTGACTGAGAGCTTTTCTTTTGAACTCGTGTCTATTGAGGGTCATACCAGGTTTTTTATCCGTACCCCGGCGCATTTTATGGATTTTATTCAAGCCGCGCTTTATTCGCAATACCCGGATGCGGAAATCACTGAAGTTGACGATTACGTCAATTATGACTCAGAAGATATTGATCCTAAAACCGGTCAGGCCGTCCCGTTTTCTAAGTTGCATTTTCCCAATAAATTATACAACATGTGGGGCGCAGAATTCGTTTTAACCAGAAAATATCCTTTTCCCATCAAGACTTATGAGGAGTTTGAGCATCGCTTGAGCCAAGCCTTCTTGGATCCGATGTCTAATTTATTGGAGAATATGAGCCGGATTGGACCGGGCGAACAGACTTGGATCCAGGTTATTGTTCAACCGCAAGGCGCGCCTTATTGGAAAGCGGAAACAGTAAAGAAAGTTTTGACCGAATTGAAAAAAGAAATTTATAAACCGCCGGAGTCTTTTAATCCCGCCGATATCATTAATAAGCCGTTAGGCGGTGCTCTTGATTGGGGTATGGGGCTAGTCGGGCACGCCGTCGGCATGGAAATTGGCGCGTCCGCCGATAAGAAAAAAGAAGAAGATCAATGGAAGATGTTCAAGATGTCGCCCGGCGAGCGTACGGTTTTGGAAATGGTGGAAAAGAAACTCGCTAAGCATCAGTTTAAAGTCAAATACCGCATGGTTTATTTGGCCAAGAAAGAGGTTTTTGCCAAGGGGCGTGGCGTTACTGGTATTACCGGCGCCATCAATCAGTTCAATACCACTAATGCCAACGGTTTTAAGCCCGGTTCCTATACTAAGACCGCCGCTGACTATTTTTTTGTCAATCATCGTATCGCTCAAAAACAAAATCGCATCTTGCGTTGGTTTTGCAAGCGTCATGCCTGGTACGGCGAAAGCAATGTGGATGAAAAAATCACTTACCTTAATCCTGAAGAGTTGGCCACTATTTGGCACTTTCCGGTAATGACGGTCAAAGCGGCGGAAGTTGGCATGATCCAGAGCAAGAAAGCGGCTCCGCCTACGCGTTTGCCGTATGAACAGCGTGTTGGTCCGGCCAAGAAAGAAGAACGGCCGACTTATACCCAGCCTATCATTCCCTCGGCTCCCACCTCTCCGGGTCAAATGTTTACTGCCCCAGTCGCAGCGCCCGCTTATCAGCCTCCGCCGTCTGAAGATCCCAATTATGAGTCGGCGCCGGGCGTGCCTCCGCTTGCTCCGCCTTTACCTGATCTGGCCGTGCCTTATCCGCCGGCCACAGCACCCGCTTATCCGCCGCAACCGCAGTATCCGCCGCAACCGCAGTATCCGCAGCCGGCTTACGCGCCGCCGCCCGATAATCTGGGCCTAGGGACTGTGCCTTCAAGAAAAGGCGCTCCACCCCCTAACTTACCCTTTGTTTAATTCGTATGCCTGGACTAAATGATAATGTAACAATTTTCGGCGAAACCAACTACCGCAATGCGCGCAGGTCGTTTGGCATTAAACGTGATGATCGTCGCCGTCATATGTATGTCATCGGTAAAACCGGCATGGGAAAAACCACCCTGCTGGAGAATCTTATTATTTCCGATATTCTAAACGGCGAGGGTTGTTGCTATATTGACCCGCATGGTGATACGGCAGAGAAGCTGTTGGATTTTATTCCGCCACATCGCATTAATGACGTGATTTATCTTAATCCGGCCGATGCCGAGTTTCCTATCGCCTTTAATGTGCTGGAAGCGGTGGATGAAATCAATAAGAACTTCGTCGCTTCCGGCCTTATATCCGTTTTCAAGAAACTCTGGGCCGACTCTTGGGGCCCGCGTTTGGAATATATTCTGCGCAATACGATTTTGTCATTGTTGGACTACCCCGGTTCTACGCTTTTGGGTATCATGCGCATTCTGGTGGAAAAAGATTATCGCGAAAAAGTCGTAGTCAAAATCAAGGATCCAGTGGTGCGCAGTTTTTGGGTTAATGAGTATTCCAAATGGAATGAAAAAACTTTACAAGAGGTTATTTCGCCTATCCAGAATAAAGTCGGGCAATTTTTGTCTAATTTTTTGATTCGTAACATCGTCGGCCAGGTGACTTCCACCATTGATTTGCGCGAGATCATGGATAACAAGAAAATTTTGATTTTGAATCTGGCCAAAGGCAAGATCGGCGAAGATACCATGAAGCTTTTGGGTTCCATGATCGTGACCAAGTTATACTTGGCGGCCATGAGCCGAGTGGACATATTAGAGAAGGATCGCCCTGATTTTTATCTTTATGTGGACGAATTTCAGAACTTCGCTACGGAAAGTTTTGCTAATATTTTATCCGAAGCCAGAAAATACCGTCTTAATTTGATTGTAGCGCACCAATATATTGAGCAGTTGCCTGAAGAAGTGGCGGCGGCCGTATTCGGCAACGTGGGCACGTTGATTTGTTTTCGCGTCGGCGCGTCTGATGCCGAGAAGCTGGTATTGGAGTTTGCGCCGTTTTTTACTGAAGAGGACTTGGTCAACTTGCCGGCTTTCGCCGTTTATCTTAAATTGATGATTGACGGCGTCTCTTCCGATCCGTTTTCTGCTGCCACTCTGCCACCGCTATTTGAAGAATACCGCACTAACAATAGTGAGAAAGTGACTTATGTTTCCCGCGAGAGATATGCTAACCCGCGTTCTGTGGTGGAAGACAAGATTAATCGTTGGAGCTCCACTGATTTGAGCACCCGCATGGGCGACATTGCCGCTCATGCCGAAAAGGGCGATTTAAGAATGGGTGAAGTTGTGCCGATGAAGGAGCCGGTTGCCGGCCCGACAATTTCCTTGTCGGCTTTGGGCACCGGCACTTTGCCACCAACTCCGCCTCGGCCGATGGTGTGGCCAAGACGTGATGACCGTCCAATCAGACGTGATGACCGTTCTTTTAGCCGTGATGATAGGCAAGATAGTCGTCCGCCGCGACGTGATGATCGTTCTTTTAGCAGGCGCGACGATAGCTCGCCCAGGCGCGACGATCGCAGTGATCGCAGCTTGAGTGACGATGTCAAAACGGCAAGGTCGGAGAGTCGGCAGGAACAGTCTAATGATCGGCGTGTCAGTGAGTCACGAAACGTTTCTGATCGGCCGGAAAGAAGAGATCAGGGAGAGCGCCGTGAATTCGGCAAGTTTGATGCTAAATGCTCTATGTGTGGCAGTATGTTCAAGTTGAATTTCCAACCGGAGAAGGGCCGGCCGGTATATTGCAATGATTGTTTTAAGAAAGTCAAAGATGAACGGCGCAAGCCGGAGCCGGCGCGCGAACCGGCGATTAAGATGTTGGAGCAATTAGTACGCCATAAGGACGATGATGTTCCGCCTTTGAGCCTGTCTTCGTTGGAACCTCGCAAACCTTTGATTCCCCCGCCGGATTTAAGTGGGGGAGCGGATTCGCTTACTGTCGGCGCCGGTTTGCCGGATAATCCGCCGGCCGATGAAGAGGTGGAAGAAATTTACCAAACCAGACAGCAACGTTAACTAATTTTAATCAGTTATGGATTTTAAGTTGTGAATAAATTAATCATCTAATAATAATTGTATGTCAGAGACCATAAAAAACCTGGCCAAGGCGTTCATCGGCGAGTCGCAGGCTAGAAACCGCTATACCATGTATAGCAAAGTCGCCAAAAAGGAAGGGTTTGAGCAGATCGCTGAAATATTTTTGATTACCGCGGATAATGAACGAGAGCATGCCGCCAAACTGTTTGAGGAAATCCAAAATTTGAAAAAGCATTCCCAAGAGGACTTGGAAGCGATTAAAGTTGAGGCCGAGGCGCCGACAACCTATGGTACGACCGCGGAAAACTTGAAAGCCGCCATTGCCGGCGAGAATTGGGAATATGTTACTATGTATCCGGAGTTTGCCGCCAAGGCTGAGGAGGAAGGTTATGATAAAATCGCGACTCGGTTAAAGGCTATCGCCATCGCTGAAGAACATCATGAGGAAAGATACATTAAACTATTGAAACAAGTGGAGGACGGCACTATATTCAAAAAAGGAGAAGAAGTTTGGTGGGTTTGTCGCGAGTGCGGTTATGTGTATTTCGGCAAAGAAGCGCCCAAGGAATGTCCGTCTTGTAACCATGCTCAGGCATTTTATCAATTAAAATGCGAAGAATACTAGAATAAAAATTAATAATTAAGTATCATCATTAATGATTTGCGATTAAAAGAAATAATTGTCAGGTCGACCGAAGCCGACATAATTGCCGGCGGAGTGGAGAAATCGCTTTAATCGGTTGAGAACTAATTAAAATTTATGGCAGTCAAAAATTTAAACGAAGTTTATAAATGTTCGATTTGCGGCAATATTGTAGAAGTCGTTCATGTCGGCGGGGGAGTGTTGGTTTGTTGCGGTCAAGACATGATTCTGCAGGCGGAAAATTCCGTTGATGCCGCCCAGGAGAAACACGTGCCGGTGGTTGAGAAGACTGAAACAGGAGCAAAAGTCAAAATCGGCGTCGTGCCTCATCCCATGGAGGAGACGCATTATATTGAGTGGATTGAGATTATTATTGACGGTCGGATTGATCGCCAGTATTTGAAGCCGGGCGATGCTCCCGAGGCCGAGTTTAATCGTACCGGAACTAATATCACGGCCCGCGCTTATTGCAATTTGCACGGCTTGTGGAAAAATTAATACAAAGCCAATTAAAATGATAAAAAACAGCCGCCTCCCATGTTGGGTGGCGGCTTTATTGCAAACCGATAAAGTGCTATTTAAGAATGACCCCTCGGCCTTGTTCGGCGGCAGGTTCCGATCCGGAAACCGGTTCAGTTTTTTTGCCGATGCGGATATGAAAGATTTGATAAATCAGGCCTTCATTGGTTAGCGGTTCATTCATTAATTCAATCTCCAACAGGCAACCGATGCTCTGGCAAAGTGCCTCCAGTTTCTGATATTGGGGTAATGCCATGACTTGCTCCCAATTAACCGGAAAAACGTTGGCCAACGTCGTTTTTATGTAGCGAGAGATCATCATGATGTTATTTTGTCGTTTGGGAGTGTAGCCTTCTATTTCTTCTCTCACTTGATACAGGAGAAAAGCGAATCGTTCAAGCGTCTGCGTCTGCAGTCTCGCCTTCTCATCTGCTCCACGGTATTCTTCCAAACGATCAATAATGACTTTTTCGATTTCCGTTGGTTGTCCGGGTGATTCTTCTTCGGCCTTGTCAGCTACAATGATTTGGTCAAAAGTTTTGTCATAAACCCGCTCCAACCAAAAGCCCGCACTGTTGCCGGGGAGGTTGATTTCGTAGCCATGATCTAACATGGTTTTAGTGGCTGTTTCTAAGTCAGTTGCTACAACCGCCACCACTTGGCTCAGAGAGCGGAATTCATAGAGTTTGTATTTGCCCGGTGTTTTTTCGGCCATGATTTTTCCTCCTTTTCAATTCCAAGCAATAATGACATTAATGCAACCGTCACTATCCAATCTTGAATCGAAAGTCAGACCATTGTCTTCGCAGAAAGTCTGGAGCATTCGGCCGGCAGTGGGGTTGAATCTTAAACCATAAGCTTCTCTGAGTAAGTTTGAAATTTGCTCATCAACCCTAAGATTGTTGATTTCATCATTTAGAGGTCCATTCAAACTAAGATATACTATGTATTCAGTTCCACCCTCATCAGCTATTGCTTTTAGTATTCTCGGCAATTCTTTGATCAGGGACTTGGCCCAGTCAACAAACGGTTTCTCTCTTAATCGTTGTTTTTCTTTTGCTTCTTTTTCCAGTCGCGAACGACTGGTTGCGGTTTTTTCTCGCAGTAAATCGCCGAGAGGAATCCTTTTCTTATCTTTGGGAGTCTTCATTTCTTTCTCCTTCTTGCCTGTAGGTTTAATATAACGGCGGCAATTATGATTTGTTATATTTTAACTTAGGCTGATTTTTCTTCCCAATGAATGGTAATTGTAATAAGATCGTTTAGTTTCCAATTTGATCTGAAAACTAGATCATTCTGCTCGCAGAAGTTCTCAAGCATCCTGCCGGCGATTGGCCAAAACCATAACGTATAAGCTTCTTCTAAAAAATCAGCGAGTTGTTTGTTTGTCGGCGGTTGTCGCCACTGCTTTTCATGGCCAAACTTTGCGATCTCAATAGATTCGCTGTATTCAGTTCCACCCTCATCAGCTATTGCTTTTAGTATTCTCGGCAATTCTTTGATCAGGGACTTGGCCCAGTCAACAAACGGTTTCTCTCTTAATCGTTGTTTTTCTTTTGCTTCTTTTTCCAGTCGCGAACGACTGGTTGCGGTTTTTTCTCGCAGTAAATCGCCGAGAGGAATCCTTTTCTTATCTTTGGGAGTCTTCATTTCTTTCTCCTTCTTGCCCGTAGGCGGGTTTCGTTTATACTTTCCTGTTCAGTTGTAAGGAACTTCAATGTCGAATATTATCATTTTTGGCTATCCTTGTCAATATTGCTTAAATAGGCGTATTTATTGTATGATTCATAGCGTATATACGGCAAATAACCTGCCGTACATTATTAATCAGCTATTCATTTAAACCCTTCTCATGCCTTCACCCGAGATAGAACAAATTAAAGCCAAAATAGACGTCGCTGAACTTCTTGGTGAATATTTGAAGTTGGTGCCGGCCGGAGCGGGAGCCTACAAGGCGCTCTGCCCGTTTCATAATGAGAAGACGCCGTCGCTAATGGTCTCGCCGGCTCGCGGCAGCTGGCATTGTTTCGGTTGCGGTGCGGGCGGTGATGTTTTTGAGTTTTTGATGAAGATGGAAAATATTGATTTTCCTGAGGCGTTAAGAATTTTGGCGCAGAAAGCCGGCGTTACTTTGTCGCGCCATCGGCCGGAAGTCGCCAGCAGGAAGAATAATCTGTATGACGTATGCGAGCTGGCCACTCGGTATTGGCAAAAAGTCCTGCAAGAATCTCCGCGGGCGCAAGTGGCGCGAGACTATTTGGCCGGCCGGGGCGTTAGCGAAGAGGCACAGGAAGATTTTAAGATCGGCTACGCTATTGACGACTGGAGCAACCTGTTTGATTTTTTGAGAAAAAAAGGCTTCGCTGAGCAGGAAATATTTTCTGCCGGCTTTACCGTCAGGAAGGATCGGGGGAGCGGGTATTATGATCGTTTTCGGAATCGCGTCATGTTTCCCATTATTGACCATAACGGCCGAGTCTGTGGATTTACCGGCCGGACATTATCCAAAGACGAACCGGCCAAATACGTTAATACGCCTCAGACCGATATCTACAACAAAAGTGCTATCGTCTTTGCTTTGTATCAGGCTAAAAACGAAATCAGAAAACAAGATTACGCCGTAGTGGTGGAGGGCCAAATGGATGCGGTCAGCTGTCATCAGTATGGTTTCAAAAACACCGTCGCTTCTTCGGGCACAGCCTTGACCAAAGAGCAATTGCAATTGCTTAAGCGCTATACCAATAATATTTATTTTGCTTTGGACGCCGATTCGGCCGGCCAGAAAGCCACTGGTCGCGGCGAAGAGTTGATTAGGGATATGGAAAAAGAAGACAGAGTGATTAATTCTTTTGATCGTTTTGGCCGGCTGTCGCAGTTTATTGATCCGGCGCTGAATTATAATTCAAAAGTCATTACCATTCCCTATGGCAAAGATCCTGACGAGTGCTTGAAGAGCAATCCGGCCGATTGGGCTGAAGCGATCAAAGAGGCACAATCGGCAATGGAATATTTTTGGCAATCAGTTATTAAGAACAAAGACTTGAACGACTTGGCAGTAAAAAAACATATAGCTTCTTTTCTTGGTGAAAAGATAGCCAAGATTGATGATCCGGTTGAAAACGGCTATTGGACCCACGAGATCGGCAGTCGCCTTAATATCCGAGAGGATGATTTCAGGGATCGCGTTTCCCAGATCAAAGCCGCTCAAAAAGCCCCGTCCAAGGCCATCGTCAGGCCCCAGGATGCCGCCAGACAGACCGCGCCTCAGAATACGACAAATGACCGGGATTTATTGATATTCATGAGGGTTTTGGCGTTAATTTGGATGTTTCCTGATTTTTTGGCTAAATTAGGTGATTATCTTGATCCGGAGGTTTGGATTGATCCCGTAGCCGAAGATCTTTACAAAAAAATTATTTTATTTTATACTGTAAATAACGAACTGTTTTCCATCAGCGCCGCTCAGCGGGAGGAACAAACCATATTTGACCTGTTTTATGACTGGGTCAAAACCCAAGCCGTTAGCGAGTCCGCGCTTAAAACACTCGAACAATCGTATCTTTTGGCGCAGAAGGACTTTGCCAGCCTGGATGCCAAGGAAGCGAAAAATGAGCTTGATACCCTTATCAGGTTGCTTAAAAGCAACTATCTTAATGTCATGATCTCCCGCCTCAAATTGAAATTGGATGAGGCGGAGAAGACCGGCGACGCCGCGTCAGCCGAAAATGTTTATTTGGAGTTGTCCGAACTGATTAAAAGGAAATCAGCGGTTTAGCTTTTATTTCAGAATAATCAGCAGTCAGCGGAAAAGACTCACCAATTAGAATAAAGTCAAAAGTAAAGTCAAAACATTATCATGTCAAAAATGAAAAAGAAAAAGCCGGCCAAGAAGCCGGCCAAAATCAAAACCAAAAAGAAACCAGCGCATCATCCGGCTAAAGCGCATAAGCCGGCCAAGGCCAAGAAATCGCCCAAGACTAAAGCCCGAACCAGGGAGTCGGTGCATCAGATAGTCATGCCCAATCCTTTGGAGATTGAAGCGGTAATGAAGAAGGGCCGGATCCGCGGTTTTGTGACTGAACAGGAATTAGCCTTGCTTTACCCGGAGATCGAGGAATACGTTGACCAGTATGAAAACATACTGGATGATTTGGACTATACCAACATCACCGTTGTAGAAGCGACGGCGCTTCTGGGCAAACCGCCGACCGGCGTACCGCCTCCGCCACTGACCGTCAAAGAAAAGAAAGCCGCCAAGATTACCTTGGGGGAGAATATTGATTTGGGCGATATCTCCGCCGATTCCATTCAGATGTATCTGCGCGAAATCGGCAAAGTGCCTTTGTTGCACACCGAGGAAGAAATTTCTTTGGCTAAACGGATTGAGCGGGGCGAGGTGGAAGCCAAACAAAAATTAATCAAGGCCAACTTGCGCTTGGTTGTTTCCATCGCCAAAAAATTCACCGGCAAGAATCTGTCGCTATTGGATTTGATTCAGGAAGGCAATATCGGGTTATTCCGCGCCGTGGAAAAATTTGATTATCACAAGGGCTATAAATTCTCCACCTATGCCACTTGGTGGATTCGCCAGGCTATCACCCGTTCGCTCGCCGATCAGTCGCGCACTATCCGCATTCCCGTGCACATGGTAGAGAACATCAATCGCTTCCAACAAGTGGAACGGCGGTTGGTGCAGGATTTGGGACGCGAACCCATGCCCGAGGAGATTGCCGCGGAAATGGGCGAGGAGTTGGAAAAGGTTTTGCATATCCTGAAAATTTCGCAAGAGACGATTTCGCTGGGCACACCTGTGGGCGATGATAGCGAAGATTCGGTGCTGGAGGATTTTATTGAAGACCAGAAGACGCTGACGCCGGATCGCGCCGCCGCTTTGCGTATCTTGAGCGATTATGTCCGGCAGGTGATCAGCGAGTTGACGCCGCGCGAACAGAAAGTGTTGGAAATGCGTTTTGGGTTGCGCGACGGCGTGGCGCATACGCTGGAAGAGGTGGGCAAGGAGTTTGATGTTACCCGCGAACGCATCCGCCAGATTGAAGCCAAGGCGCTGGAGAAGATTGAAAAGATCCAAGGCATAGAAAAACTCAGGGATTACTAAAATAAAACGGCCGTCTGCGTAAGACGGTCGTTGTCGTTTAAGGTTCTTAGATTCCTTTGGTTTGTGCCCGGTTGTCGAACTGTATAGCCAGGCTCATCAACTCTTTCAGCTTTTCAATGAATCCGGCTGGTACTGAACCGGTGGTAAGTGCGCCGGACAAGTAGCCGATCTTGGTGCCGTCAAGAATCTTGGCAATACTCATTCCTCGGGTTTGCAGTCGGCCATGTTGGCTTAGCGGTTGTGACATGACATCGCTGACGAATTCTTGGGGCGGTTGCCAATGGTGATCGACGATATAGTGCAGGATCATGTCGGGCATGACCCAACGGCGGCCATTGGCGAAGGTCAGATTGACTTCGCCGGATGATAGGTAGGGGAAATGATTTTTTTGTTTATCACTGGTGCGGCAGTACTCGCAGATGTGGAAACCCATGGTCTTGCCTCCTTAGCTAAACGGTTTGTTTTACAGAACTACAAATCAATATTTAATTATAACGCATCTCTCAGGGTTTGTCAATAGTCGGCGTTAAACCACCCTAGACGGGTTTTTCCACAGGCTGAATAATCTTGACAGCCACCTGTTTTTTTGCTAATATTATTAACACTGTTACCTTAAAACGAGTTCTAAGCTCAGCGGTAGCTCAATGGTAGAGCAATTGACTGTTAATCAATAGGTTACTGGTTCGAATCCAGTCCGCTGAGCTTTGGACTTGTTTTCCAAGCGACCGACATTCGTCATGAATGCCGGTCGTTTTGGTTCTAGACCGATTGGGGGGTCAGATTTACTTTTAAGTTGGAAAATGCTAAAATAGTGGCATAATTTGATATATAATTCATGAATATTTTAATTATTGGATCTGGCGGACGCGAACATGCTCTCTGCTGGAAATTAAAGCAATCCCCAAGGATTAATAAAATATTTGTAACTCCCGGCAATGCGGGAACTTCTGTGATCGGTGAAAATGTTTTGCTAGATATTCATGATCATCAGCCAATTATAGATTTTTCAAAACAAAATAGCATTGGCTTGGTTGTGGTTGGGCCGGATGATGTCTTGGCATCAGGCATGGTTAATTCTCTTCAAGAAGCGAATATTAGGGTTTTCGGTCCGACTAAAGAGGCATCAGAGATTGAATGGTCAAAGTCATTTGCCAAAGATTTAATGAAACGTCTGAATATACCAACGGCCGACTCTGCTGAATTTACGGAGATAAATTCGGCAAAAGAATATGTTAAAAATCATGCCTATCCGCTGGTAGTAAAGGCAAGCGGACTTGCGCTCGGTAAGGGTGTAATAATTGTCCATGATCAAGAGCAGGCGATTACCGCCCTTGAAGACATAATGCTGAGGAAAGTTTTTGGCCAAGCCGGAGATACGGTTATTATTGAAGAGTATCTTCAAGGCGAGGAAATTTCAGTTCATGCTTTTTGCGACGGAGAAATATGTGCTATGTTTCCGGCGGCGCAGGATCATAAAAGGATATTTGATAATGACCAGGGTCCAAATACCGGTGGTATGGGCACTGTAACGCCAGTTCCCTCGGTATCAATGGATATTTTGAAAGAGATAGAACAGAAAGCGGTTCTACCCGTTCTTAGGGAATTAAAAGTCATAGGTCGGGAATTCAGGGGTGTTTTGTTTCCGGGTATAATGCTGACAAAAAACGGTTTTAAGGTATTGGAATTTAATGCTCGCTTTGGTGATCCAGAAACCCAATCGTATGTACGGATGCTAAAAACAGATTTACTTGAAATTTTATTGGCTTGCGCAGACGGAAAACTTAATGAACAAATAGTAGAATGGGAAGAGAATATGTCGGCATGCTGTGTGGTTCTGGCTTCAGGCGGTTATCCCGGTGAATATCAAAAAGGATTGCCAGTAACTGGAATTATAGAAGCGGAGAGCATGAAAGATATTGTGATTTTTCATGCCGGGACTAAATTTTTAGACGACAATCTGGTTACTAATGGTGGAAGGGTTTTGGGTATAACTGCAACCAGTAATACGCTGCCCGAAGCATTACAGAAAGCTTACATGGCTGTTGATAGGGTTAATTTTGATGGTAAACAGTATCGAAAAGATATTGCTTGATAGACTTAATATGAATTATAATATATGAATTGTATAATCATTCACGGCTGCCCGTCGGATGCGGAAAAAGCCATGAACCCGGAAACCAGAACTTACGACAAGCACTGGCAGCCTTGGGTTAAACAAAAACTGATAGAGCGCGGCATACCGACGGAAACGCCACTAATGCCCGAACCTTGGAAACCCGATTACGAAGAATTCAAAGAGGAGTTTGAAAAGAACCGCATAGACGAGAATACGATATTAATCGGCCATAGCTGTGGTTGTTCTTTTCTGGTACGTTGGCTTGGTGATACTAAAAGAAAAATCAGCCAACTAATTTTGGTAGCTCCTTGGAAAATCGCCGAAGGCGATGATGTTGCCCGGCATGATTTTTATGATTTTCCGATTGACGAGACGATAAAGGATCGGGTTAATAAAATAGTGATGTTCACGGCAGATGATGAGGAAGAGGATGGCAAGAAAGGCTTGGCTATGTTTCATGCCGTTTTAGGCGGGGAAGTGATTGAACTTCTGGGCCGAGGCCATTATACGTTTGGCGATATGAAAACTGTGGAGTTTCCTGAATTACTAAAGGTAATTGAATAATATGAAAAACGCAATAATTTTACATGGCACGGGAGACTCACCTGATTTGTATTGGTTCCCATGGCTAAAGGAAAATTTAGAGAAAAGGGGATATGAGGTTTGGTTGCCCGAACTTCCTAATGCTGGATTACCTAATCGTCAAGAATGGGTTCCGTTCATATTGGAAAATGGGAAAATATCTAATGAGACCATAATGATCGGGCACTCTGCTGGAGCTCAGATTATTTTGAGTGTTCTAGAGAAATTGGAAAAGCCAATTAAGCAAGCTATTTTGGTTTCAGGTTATGCAAAGGCTCTGAGGCAGACGGCAGGGAGCGAAAAAAATGTCGATGACTATGATTGGGAGAAGATAAACGGCAAAGCTGAAGAATTCATTTTTATCAATTCGGACAATGATCCATGGACTTGCGATGATAGACAGGGCAGGATTATGTTTGATAATCTCGGGGGCAAGCAAATAATTTTGCACGAGGGCCATATGGGGTCTGGTTATTTTAACCAGCCTTACAAAGAATTTCCGTTTTTGTTAAGGTTAATTGACTAAATCCATGTACGTAGCATGCTACGTAACAAATAATTTTAAGGCCGTCGCCATTGCGGCATTAGCCGCAACACGAAAAATCGGCGCCGGCCAGCAAAATTTTTGGTTTTGGCGGAAAAATAAAATCAGAGCCGGGGCGGGCGGGCAAAAATTCCTCCCCCCCCAAATCCTCCAGTCATTTTTTGCCCGCATCCGCCCCGGCTTCAAAATTCAGCGTTCGGAAATTTTTGGAAAAAATTTCGTATTTTTTTAAGGAGGGAGAGCTTATAACTCGTTTCAGGTATGGTAAACAAGCCCGAACCCTCCGTTCGGGTTTTGTTTTTAGATAAGTTGGCATTTTTAATTTATATCGAAAAATGGTAAAATATGAACAATATGCTTGATGGCCTACTAAAATTAATTTATTACCTTGGTAGAATGACTGGCCGGTATACTAATTTTATTGCTGACTACCCGGATAACAAACCGCCCACCTTTAGATACCCGCACTTAAAATCAGTCGGCAATTATTTTAATTACAATTCATCAATAGATTGCTTCACGCTTAAGGATAAAGCTGACTCCCGATTGGTCGCCAATAAGATAATGGCTAACGAAATAACCCTATACGAGCTGGTAAATACCAAGGCAAAAAGAATCCACCTCAATGATTTTTTGGGTTATAAGACATCGGGCATGGAAAAACTCTCGGCTTTATTGAGCGTGACTGGCGATTATTATAAGAATAAATGGCTGTTGTCATCGGGTAAAAACAGTTTTGGATTGGATTTTGACTTGGCGCCCATTAGTCGCAAGGATTTCATGATTAGTGACGATTTTCATTCATTAGAGGAATTTCTGGGTAATTTTTCTAAAACCGAGGTTATTTTTGTCAGATTAAAGGGCTTAAAAAGAATATTTCAAATCGGTGTTACTCTCAAAGGCACAAACTTTGTTTTTGTTGACTCTTATTTGTCCACGATGCTTCAGGAGTTATATCATGTTAATTTCCATTTTGCCGAAACAATTAGGGGGTTTAAAAAAGATAACAAAAACATCGTCGAAACTTGGGCTAATGTGCCCTGGCTTTATCTGATGCAGCAGGCCTTCGGTAGGATTGAAAGGCGACTGAGGAAGAATAAAAGCCCTCATGACATTAAGTTTATTGATTATGTTTTCTGGCGCGCTTATCTGGGTCAGGGTTTTCGACTTAAAAGCACCCCTAAACAAAAATTAGCCTATCATGGTATTTATGGTTTGATTGCTCCGACTGCTAATTTGCTTTTCAATTCTCTAAGCAGAGACACACGAGAGAAAAATGATTTGATTATTCGAGCTATTTTTACCGGCGCTGCTCCAACGATTAAGGAACAGCTGAACCGTAGCCTCAAAGGCGATTACTTTGAAAAAATTTACCATAATTTTAATCTATTCAATCGTTTAGGGGTTATAGATGAAATCATTGTTAAGGAAAAATTAGATAGGAATAAGATTTATAAGATTCTATTCAATCCTAAGGAATTGGTGCCTACCTTGCTGGATCATAAGTTAGTTGCCTTGATCTGGCTGAGCGGTAAGATCAATCAGAATAAGAAACTGATTATAAATCTGTTGGAGGATTTTTGCAATGAGCAGCTGATTAATCAGGGCGGCAAAATGACAATCAAGCTTTGGCTTAACTATTTGAATAAAATTAATAAACATTGGGCCGCTGAAGTTGCGACTGAGTACGATAAGAATAAAGAAATAATTAATTCTCTCTGATGAAATTATTACTTTGCTACCCGCCGGTTTCCGATCAATACGAAAAGATAAGGGATTCGGGCTTAGCGCCGCATCTTAGTTTATTGTGTTTGGCGAGCCAGGCCAGATTCAAGTTTAAGGGAATAAAAATAAAAATAATTGATGGGCATCATTTTGATTCGAAAAAAATCAAAGAGCTTATTGACGAGTTCAAGCCGGATTTGGCGGGTTTTAGCGTTGATTTTACCAATTATCAGAGCGCTATCGGCTTAAGCAAATATTGCAAAAGATTCAAAATCAAGGTGCTGCTAGGCAGTAATCATGCTTCGAATCTTTATGAACAGATATTGGCTAATCAGCCATCGGTTGATGCGATCGTCTGCAATGACGGTGAAGACGGGTTAGTTGGCTATATTAACCATCTATTAGGCAAGATGAGTTTGGGCCAAGTGCCTAATCTGGCCTATCGACAGGATGGCAAGGTAGTCAGAAATGCCTTGAAAACATTCGATCTGAAGTTGATGAAGGAGCCAGCCTACGATCTATGCGATATGGAGGAATATTTTAAAAGGCAGCAAAAGGTTTTTGGCAAAAATTTCAGGATGCTGCAGTTCACTAGTCAACGCGGTTGCGTAAATTTTCCGCTTTGTGTCTTTTGCGGCCGTTATCCCGATGGCTATCGCTTGCGGCCGGCCAGGATTGTTGCCCGGGAAGTCCTCAAATACATCAAGAGATATAATCTCAACGAAGTTTGGGATCGCAGCGATAGCTTTATCCAATCCTTGTCTTGGCTGAAAGAATTTCGCGATGAGATTTATTCGCAAAAATATAACCCTTTTAAGGATAAAACCGTAACTTTTAAGACTTATGCCCGAGGCGATCAACTGCTTAAACCGGAAGTAATTGAATTGCTCAAAGATTTAAATTTTCGTATTGTTTTTATCGGTTATGAGGCCGGGGACGATAGGATTTTAAAAAATATCGGCAAGAATAGCAAGGTGGAATCCTACTATCAGGCGACTAAAAATGTTTTGGATGCCGGCATGCAGATTGATGCCAGTTTTATTGTCGGCCTGCCGGGAGAAAATAAAGCAAGCTTGGCCAATCATATCAAATTTGTCAAAAAATTGGTTAAAATGGGACTGCGGAAGATTAGGGTCAATAGATTATTGGTTTTGCCGGGCACGCCGTTATATCGAAAGGTGCTGGAAAAATATCCACAGCTTCGTGATAAAGATATTTATGATATGCAGGAAATCCAGGAAAAGCTTTTCACAACGGATTATTATAATTTGAAAGATTTTGGCGGGAGCGTTAAGAAATTCAAACTGGCTCTTAATGATACAGCCGAAGAAATGACGCATTTGGTCACTGTTGCCGGCGGCGGTGCCGAAGGTTATGGCCATGGGAAAAGCAAGATGATTTTAAGCGGTTCGGAATATGAAAAAAAATGAAGCTGACATCAGCGTCAATCTGAATAATAAGATTGTCCTAAAAAACCCTTTTATCTTGGGTGCTTTTGAGTTGACCGGAGATTTGACTGGACTCGAGATGGCCCATCGGTCTTCAGCTGGAAAGTTCGGCGCGATAGTTATTAAAACAACAACGATTAAAAAACGTAGCGGTTACTCGGAGCCGAAGGTAGCTAATTTCGGTGATGGTTATCTGGTAGCTTCCGGCATGAAAAATCCGGGAATAAAAGCCGTCTGCGGTAATATCAGAATATTCAAAAAATTGCATCCTGAGCAAGTGTTATTTTTAAGTATTGCCCCGATCAATCCCAAGAGCGTCATAAAAGATTTAGTTTATTTAGCGCGAGCCGCCGCCAAGGCGGGAGTGGATGCAGTGGAGCTGAATTTATCCTGCCCGCATAGCGATCAAAAAGAAAAATTTGATACTTGCATTATTGCGCAGAATCCGGCCTTGGTAAGAAGGATTGTTTCCCAATTAAAAGCTCAGCTGGCTGATTTTCCTCGTTTAGCTTTGATACCGAAATTGAGCGGTTGGAATTGTGATTTAACTGCCGTGGCATTAGCGGCTGAGCAGGGCGGAGCTGATGCTGTCGTCATTTCTAATATTTTTCCCGGTACTGGTTTTTTTACTGGGATAAATAAAATCAACAACAATCACCATTATCAGATCGGTCAGCATTTAGTGGGTAATGAAAAGGGCGGATTTACCGGTAAGGCGTTGCATTCTGCGGTGCTACTGATGGTTGAAGATGTCAAAAGGCAAATTAAAATTCCCATTATTGCTACCGGCGGATGCGCTACCGACAGTGATTCAATAATACAAACTTTCTTCGCTGGAGCTTCCGCCATTGAAACAGTTACGCCCTTCTATTTTGAATCAGATCATTACAAAAGTTTTGATAAAAAGATCTCGGGCTATTTGAAAGATTTGTCGGTTTATATGAAAAAAAACGGGCTTAACGATCTTGATAGTTTTTATCATTTGGCGCATAGGAGTTTTTGGCAGGGTTTTAGAATTTGGCGAAAAAAATAAATCAGGGCCGGGGCGAAGGGCAAAAATTCCTCCCCCCCCCAAATCCTCCAGTCATTTTTGCCCTGATTTCCGCCCCGGCTTCAAAAATCGGCATTGGGAAATTTTTGGAAAAAATTTCGTGTTTTCTTAAGGAGGGAGAGCTTTGGACTTGTTTCGCAAGTTTGTTCGCCACCCTCACGGGTGGCGATTTGCGTTTAATAAATAAAAATAATAATATAAAGATATTAATATTTTTATATGCAAATAATTAATAAAGCCGTTATAGGAAGTCGTTCCTGCATAATAGAATACAATGATACTGATGATTTTTCGTCATTACCATATGATTTGTGTACTCAGGTTTATGGTGTTTGTTTTTATGAAGATAAAATTATAGTTGTACATGAAGGTAAAAGAGATATTTGGATGCTGGCGGGTGGAAGTATTGAATCAGGGGAAACATACGAACAGACATTAAGGCGTGAGGTTCAAGAAGAATCAAATATGGAGATTATAACTTGGACTCCTTTGGGTTGGCAAAAAATAGTCTATAATGATAATGGCGAGGCCGTTATTCAATTACGGGCAGTTTGTAGAGTCAAGCCATTAGGTGAATTTATTAAAGACCCGGCCGGTACTGTAGATAAAATGGAATTAATTAACCCTGATGATTACAGGAAATATTTTGATTGGGGTGATATAGGGGAATGGATAATTAATTCAGCTAAACAAAAAGTTAATTTAATATAAAAAATATGCAAAAAATAGCCACCCAAGTATTTATTTATGCGTCAATCGTTTTTGGAATTATTGGAATATTAGTAGTCATAACGGCTTCCGGTCCGGATACGCCGGATTCAAGAATCAGTGAAATTCTTATCAGGCTTATGTTTGCTACGGTTTTTATAATATTGCCTTCATTTGCTTTAAGTGTTGCTGGCAGATATCTAAAAGATTAAGAGTTATTTTTGTTCTGAATTGTTTTTATCTGATTTCATGTAGATCCGGATTGATGCTTTCAAGCCGAATAAGGATAATTATTAATAATAAAAGAGCAGTCGCGATGGCTGCTCTTTAAATAAATACATAAAGTGCGAATTAGAATTACTTATATGCTGATCGGAAGCAATCAAAGGCGTTGACTGCGGCCGTAAGCAAATCCCGCTTCAGGCAAAGCTCGTCACAGAGCATCATTTCGCGATAGCCGATATCATACAGCCAAGCCAGCTCCAAAAAATCGGAGCAAGATGGGACTGGTTCGGCGACTACCGAAAGCATAATGCGGGAACCGACGCAGGCGCCGGGGTCCTTGGCGATGATCAGTTTTAGCGCCGCCATAATTTCATGGGGCCGATCGATTTCAACATACAAATCGCCTCGAGCCGCTATGAGTGACGTCTTGTCGCTTCTTTTGAATTCAGTGGCAACGTATTCCAATCCTTTCTTATCCTCAATTTTCAGCTTGACTTCAGCATCTGGTCCGACTAGTTCTCGGAACTCATCGATATAGCGCTGATTGCTGACATACGAAAGATAATACCTGGTAAAACCCGCCGCTCTGACTTTTTCGATCTTCAGCTTCTCTTCATCCGTGAACATCTCACCCAGAATCCGTAATTGCGGATGTCTGACATGGAGCGATTCTCCGGCTTTGACTAAATACTCTGGACCGCCATTAAAAATTAATCTCCGGCCACCGTCTTCCAGACGGATCAGTTCTGCGCCGTCTGCTCCAGCCTTGAATAGCACTGGTATCGGCGTAGGAACACTGATCGGATGATTGATGACAATATCCAGAAAATGGGGATTGAAGTTGACCTCAGTAATTCTTAACTGACGGCCCTTGATGTCATACCACAGCGGGACGCCAAATAGCGATGATTTGATTTTTTCCAGCTCATGATCCAATTCCGGACAGCTCATCATCGCGCTATTAAGGCGGATGCCGGCAATTCGGTTGTCATTGGCGAACTGATCAAAATGAGGCATGCTCGGCCAAAGCGTTACATGTAAAAATAAATCATCAAGAATTTTCGGGACCACTAGCTGAGGCCTACCTTTCTTAATCCATTTGAACATGGCAAGCCTCCCTTAAAGCAGTTTGCTTCCGGGTTTGACGGCAGTTTTCGAACGACGGCGAGTAACAGATCGTCCGGGAGCAGGCAGCATTTCCTGTGGGTCAGCCGGTTGCGGATCATGGATTGTTTCCAGGGACTTGAAAACAATAGCGATTTTTTTTGGTCCATCATGGTCTTTCAGTTGCCGTTGGGTCACTTCCTCGCGGAAGTAATCAAACTTGCCGGTTTCTTCGCCCAGGATGCCAAAAATGATATCCACAACGCGGTCGGCATTCGGCAGGGTGGTAATATGATCTTCTCCGAGCAAATCAGCCCAGGTCTTGTAGATTTTCTTGTTAGTCGAATCCATTGCATTAGCGTTTCCGCAGTCGCCATAGGGACGCCGGATAAGATAGACTGCCCAATTGTTTTTCAAACTCTCAAAAACGTCTTTGGTCGAAAGCCGGCCTTGGATTTTGATGCCCAACAGATCTTTCGCCTGTTCAGCATTAATGAAAGGGTAGGGCGCTTCATCGCCGATAAAGATCAGAATGCCTTTGCGGATCGTATTCGGCATTTCGGCCAGTCGATCAAAATAGAGGGCGATCAGTTCATATGTTTCCATTACTCCGCTACCGCCATTGCCTTCGATAATCAATTCTTTAAGCGCCTTTTTCATATCCAAGCCCTTGGCCGGCGGTCGGATCTGTACCGGGTAGCTATCGCCATGGGCGTCGCCAGTCGCTCCGAAGCAGATCTCCATATCTTTGCCGAGGTACTCCTGGCCTTCAAGATCCAAGTATCCCAGTTTGGAAAAGAATACTTTCGGATCTTTTCCCATTGAACCGGTAACATCGGAAATGATGGCGAGAGGAATCCGTGACTTAAAAACAACTTTGGGAGCAATCAGATCTTTTTTGCCTTTTCCGGCAGTAACCGCATCCGCATAACTTCTGCCCGCATGGGCATCGTAGGCTTTGCGTGCGCTTTTGAAATCATGGCCTTTCCACGGACCTGGATCGAAATCACTGGATTCTGACATGATTATTCTCCTTTTCGGTTGTAATTTATTAAATTAATCTAAGCCGGGAATTGGTGCAAGATTTGTTGAACTCTTTCCAAAGCATTTCAATCTCACTTCTTTAATCTCATCACATAGATCATTACCGCCCGTGCCCCATTTCGGTCGACTATTTACGTCACGCACAATCAGCCGGCGGATAAAATTACAGAGTTCATCCGGCACATAATTGGGCACTGATCGATGCTTGACGGCTTGGATGTCTCCGCTCAAGGCGTAAATCATGGTCACGCCAAGGCTGTAAAGATCTGATTCCGGAACCAAGACTAACCCCTTCAATTGTTCCGGGGGAGACATAAGCGCAGTATATCCTTTGTTATCAGATCGAGCACCTGGCTTAACCATCGACAGGCCGAAATCAACAATCGAAATCATATGGGTCGGATTTTGGATAATGATATTTTGTGGCTTAATGTCTCCATGGATGACTCCATGGTAATGGATGTATTTGAGAGCGTTAAGAACGCGCTCGGCAATCCAGGCGACATGTTCGGCCGGAATTGGACCGATTTTATTGACGACTTGTTCTAACGTCAGGCCGGGGATATAGCTCATGATAAGTATATATCGTCCGTCATCAAGTTTAATAATGTTTCTGACGGCGGGAATTGAGAAATGGCGTAAATCCCACATAGCGATGGTTTCTTGAAGCAATATCTCATTAAATTCCGGATCGACATTATGACAGTGTTTAAGGCAGACTGGTTGTTTGGTTAAGATGTGCTCGCCCAAATAGGTGGTGCCGAAGCCGCCCTCAGCGATTTCCCTAAGCAATCGATAATCGCCAATAATTTTTCCGGTCAGATTATTCCGCCCCGCATCGTAGGAACGACGCTTAGCGGTATCAGACAGGATTTCATGCGCTTCATTTAGTTGTCTGGCCATTCGTCCGGCGGTGTCTTTCATATCTGGATGATGTTTTTTCATTAGTGCCAGATAAGCGGCGTGAATTACCTCTGGCGAAGCCATTGGGTTCACCTGAAGCAAACTGTAATAATCGGGGATTGGTCCGCTGGGATCTCGCGGCTTTTTAAACATGGCGCGTCTCCTTATCTTGTTGTATCTCACAAAACTTATTGTAGAATGATTAATTTTTCCGTTTTTTCTCGCCTTTTTTAACAATATTGTGTCTAAATTGTCAATGTTCATTTGATAGAATAGCATATCATATTATACAAGTATTGTCGAATTTTATGATTTTTCGAATTTTTATATAGGGAAATGGGTCAATTGATAAACGGGTGTATTTTGGTAATTTATCTCTGTGCTAACTTAGGGGATATTTATTGGTATTGATTTGTTCTGAAATATACTTTTAAAAACTGTCTATAATTATAAATAGGCAGTTTTTTTATTTTTGACAAAAAGTTGTTTAAAATTGTATAATTTAAGCATTATTTTATTTAAAAGTAGTTATGAATTCAAAAGCACTTGTTAGTTCTAAGTTATTTTTGGGCGTAGTGGCAATAGTAGTTATTGCCGGCGCCTATTTTTTTGTGAGCGCTAAATTTAATAATAAGCCAACTTCAACTCTGGGTCAGGTTAGTATTATCTCCTTAAAACAAGGTGGCGTTTATCCGGTTAATACCGCCATTCCAGTTAAGGCAACCTTTCCTAAAATTGGGGATTATAGCAGTTTTCGTTTGTTAGTTGACGGCAAGAAGGTGGAGGAGAAAAAGATTGGCGATGTGGGTGTAAAAGCCAGTACCATAGAATTTTTTTGGCAACCAGACAGTAAGGGCAATCATTCGGTAGAGATTCAGGCGTTAGATAAAAATAATCATAAAATCAGTTCACCAAAAATAAAAATAAAAACGGAATTGGAAACTTCCGCTTCAATCTTTTATTCAACTGATCAGGGAGACACGATTGAATCTATTGCTACCAAACTTAGAATAAACCCCGAAGAAATTATTAGGCTTAATCCAGTCATGGAAAAGAACGGAACTCTTAAGGCTGGGCAAAACTTACAGATGCCAATTAATTTACCTAAGTTTTCCCAAGATAATAAAGAATCAGTTAGTGGTTTGACTGAAACGCAAGCGGGAATAAAAGTTGTGGCTGATAAGATTATTTTCCCCAGAAAAGTTTCGGTGGCTTATTTTTACTATACTTTAGATAAGCAGAACTGGCTGCGTGCTCCGGCTGATAAAAATGTTTTTATTCAAGTTCCTAATGGCGAGATTGATGTTAAGTCACTAGTGGCAATTGCTAATGTGCCGCAAGGCAATAAAATTAGACAAGTTGAGGGCTGGGGTTGGAATAAGGGCGAGTTAGTTAATTTGGGCAAGTTTGATTTTGATGCCGAGCCGATACTGGCCCAGCTATTTGCCTGCAGTCCAGCTGGCGGTTGTAGCGGTGATTTTGGCTGGCAGAGAAAGGAAGTAGATGTCGCCAAAGGTGGTAATAACGAAAAAGTAAAATTCAGTTGGAACGCTTCCAAAGAGACTGATGGGGGACTAGTGCAAATTTCGCAGTTTCCGTTTAGCAGTTCCTCAGTAGCTAATTACAAAAGCCGGGCTGTGCCGAATTATAATTTTTATATTGATTTTCAAAATCCTTTGGCTCAAAGTTATCAGCTGACTTCTATGCAAGTGGAGAGCTCTTTGAAACTAATTGCCCAGAAAAGATACAAGTCAGTCAATACTTTAAAGGATATTTATAATAACTCAGCCCAAGCCAATCCTAATTTATCTTTGGATCATTTGTCTGACCTGCAGTTAGCCACTAGTTCGAACAATAATTTTGTTCAGGCTAATTTAAGTAATATTCCACTGAGTTCCAACACTTATTACACTCGTCTGTTTCCAATAAAGTATGGAGAGATTGCTGGTCCAGCTTCAGAAAGCGTCAAGATAAATCGGATAGAATCACAAGGGACAATTAATCCAGAATTTCATTCTCCAGAGGCGATTTATGATGTGAAAATAAAGAATTTCAAACCTTTGCGTGGTCCGATGCCTGGTATTTGCAATCACGCTATGATTTTGGATACTGATTGGCCGATTTATGATGCTTTTCATCATTTAATACAAACCATTCCGGCCGGTAGTCGGCTTTGTCCCGAGTCATATCAGGGTATAGGCGAACAATCTTGGTATGAATCGTTGTGGAATTTTGTCTCAAGTGGTATCAGTTGGGCGGCCGAATTATATAATTCAATTAAAAGCGCTATTGTTAATGCGGTCGGCGGATTTTTATGTGCCGGTGATGCCGACTGTATGGCTTTTGTGGCGACTGGAATTGATATTGGATTAGTGGCCTTAGGTATTCCGCCGGAGTTGCCGAATTTTGATCAATTAATGAATCAAGGTTTTGATTACTTAGCTTCAGAGATTGCTAGACAAGCCGGTTGTCCTGATGTAGCTTGCAAAGAATTAATTAAAGCGGGACTGCACGAGGCGATTGATTCTTTTAAAAATACTAACCCGTCTTGCGGTGATGAAGAGGCGATGCATAATTTAGGTATTGAACCACTGTGTTTGCCAGCTGGCGTGACTGCTCATCTTGATCCATTAGGGACTTATCGCAATGCTGAAGTGACTATTGAGGTGACCAGAAATAACAAACCGATTACCGATCCGATTGCTTATGGTATGTATAAAAATAAGTACGCTATGCAACTCCATGCTTTGGCTTATAATGATAAAGTTATTGGGCATAAGATTATTAATATTGAACCTTATGGCAAAAGCTTGACCATTACCGAGCCGTTAGAAGGTTTATTGTTTAACTCAGCTTTTGTTTCTATTCCGCCATTGGAAAATCCTGGTGATAAGTATGAGTTACCGATTCAGTTTGTGGCTCAGGAATATTGGGTACCGGGGCATAAGGATTTGATGGGTGGTTGGACGACAGTTGTTTATAAAGATGGTTGGCCACAATACCAATATGACGATTGGTGGTTGCTTTATTATGGAGCAGATTTAACATTAAACGCTTCTATTGTCGCTTGTGATCCATATACTAATTCTGCTTGTGTTTCTAGCCAGCAAACCCAATATCATCAAATACCAAATACCTTAAATCCTTAATTATGAAAATAGCCTTAATTTCAAAAATTATCATTCCTATTGTAGTGGTCGCGACAGTCAGTGGCGTATTTGTTTATGATTTTATTAATTCTAATGATACGCCGGATGCTTGGATTGACGCTCCACTTAACAATAGCACTCTGCCCATGAGTGAACAGACGATTATTTATCATGTCGGTAATCCTAAAGCACTTAAAGAAGTGCAATTAAAAGTTGATGATCAACTGCTAGTTTCTCATAAAGGCTTTAAGACTAGCTTGGATAGTTTTTCTGATATTTGGTTACCCGAGACAGAGGGTGAACATGTCTTAGCTGTTTATGGTAAAAGGGGAAGTAATTGGATTGAATATGCTAGCGCGACCGTAAATATTTTGCTTTTAAAAGATCAAACGATACCTAATGTTCCATCAACTACTCAATCAGAAAAGACTGCGGAAAAATTAATAACCGATAATCAACTTACAGAAGCACCAGCTAATAATGTTGCACCAGGCAATTCTTCTCAACCAGCAGGATCAACATCTCAACCGGGATCAAGCCAAGAGACTCCGCCTGTTGTGGATCAGCCACTAGTCGATACATCAACAATTCGACTGACTCCGCCAGTCTTTAGTAATGTCAGTGCCGACCCCTCAACTTTTTATTATCGCGGAGACGGTTGTGGTAGTAAGCAAATAAAACTTAGCGCTAATATTTTTAGTTCCAGTGTTATTACCGGCGCCAAAGTTTATTTTAGATTAAAGAATAAAGAAACTGGTGCGACAACTGCTTGGAGTTCACTAGCATTATTACATGATGGAAATTGGTTTAAAACACTTAATTCCGAAACGGATATTCCTGGCTTTACTAGTTATCCTAGAGCTTGGTTGGAGTTTTATTTTACAGCGCAGAATGCTGATAAATTGAGTGCTACTAGCCAGCAATACACAACTCTAGCGACATTGTCTATTTGTAATGAGTCTGCAACGACAATTCCTATTAAAACAATTACTCCAATTACTGTTCCGACTTTGAATTTATTAAGGTAGTTTTAAAAAGTTTACTAAGTTATTAAAATAATTTTTATGTTTTTATTAAACGCTTATGTTTAAAAAAATAATTTTTTTATTTTTAATTTTATCTTTTTTTAATTTATTTACTCCAATTGTCAAAGCAGCAACTGAGGCGTCTTATTTTAAAGCTCGGGTAATCAAGATTTTACAAGAGAACAAAAAAGTCAGTGATAATCGGGAGTTTACCCAGCAGAATCTTTTATTGGAAGCCTTAACTGGTGAATTAAAGGGCCAACAAATTGAATATCGGGGAATCTCAGATATTGAGGTGGTGGATGTGGTAGCTTACAAAGCGGGGGAATTAGTCTGGGTCAGCGAAAGTACAGGAGCTAATGATGAAAAAATATTTACCATTACCGATTCAGTCAGAAGCGGAAAATTGTTATGGCTGACCTTGTTTTTCTGTTTGTTAGTGGTAATAATCGGCGGTTTCAAGGGATTCAAATCGCTGTTAAGTTTGCTTTTGAGTTTTATTGTGATTATTAAATTATTGATTCCTAATATTTTGGCTGGCGGCAATCCGGTGTTTTGGGGTGTCGTGGGGGCCTTCCTAATAATGCTTGCCATTATTTATTTGACTGACGGCTTTAACCGCCGATCTCATTTGGCAGTTTTAAGCATCACGATTGTTTTGGTAATTATTTATAGTCTGTCTTTTGTTTTTTCTGATTGGTTAAGGCTGTCCGGCTTGGCCGAGGAAGCTTCTTTTTTAATCGCTTTAGGATTAGGCAATATTGATTTTCGGGGCTTGTTACTGGCCGGTTTTGTAATTGGTGCAGTCGGAGTTCTGGATGATATAGTGGTTGGACAGATTGAATCAGTCCGGCAATTAAAGCTGACCGATAAGACTACGCCCAAATATCAATTATTTACTTCCGCTTATCAAGTCGGCAAAGCTCATTTGGGCGCTATCATTAATACTTTATTTTTGACTTATGCCGGATCTTCTCTTTTACTGCTGATACTTTTTAGCGTGGGGCAGGAGCCTTTCCTAAGTTTTTCCCGAGTTATTGATAACGAGATGATCGCTACTGAAATCGCTCGAACCTTAGTGGGCAGTATCGGTGTGGTATTATCCTTGCCAATTGCCACTGGCCTAGCCGTATTTCTACTGAAAGAAAAATAATCTTTAATTAAGAAACCCCTGTCGAAAACTTTCGACAGGGGTTTGTTTTATAAGTTTCAATTACATTCAAGTCTTCCGAGAGAGTAAGGGGCAGTGAAATATGTTAAATATCTTCTTAAAATAAAAAAACGGTTAAGGGCATCCTTGTCCTTAACCGTTTTGGTACTAATTAATGAGCTATATTACTTTTGACGGTACTTATTTTTGGGATGTGGGCACTTCGCCCTCTCCCGGTTTGCGAGGCGAAAGAGCATCCATAATACTTTCCAACCGCGTGCCTTCGACGAGTTTCTTGACGGCTTCAATGCCACCAAGACCAGTCAGAAGACCGAGCGAACCTCCGGCTTCGGGCAGGTGTTCGGCCAAAGCGGTCGCTAGTTGTTTGTCGCCGAGGGCCTGAAGGGCTTCGACGAGTTTGGGCTGGATAGCTTCGAGTCGAGTCTTATCGGCGTCGGCGGTTTCCTTGGTGATCAGGTTGTCGATTCCAGCCAGCGCCTTTCGGAATTCAACCAGTAAGATGTTCTTTTCTTTGGTACGATCCAACTCGGCTTGCGCCTTAGTATTGGCCTGATTCAGAATCAGCATGGCAACTTTATTGTCGCCATCTTGCCTGGCTTCCTTGCAGGCTTGTTCGTTAATAATCGATGCCAACTTGAGTTCTTGCTCGACGCGCTGGACTTCATTGTCCTGTTGCAATCTGGCCGCAGCCCTTTCCAAGGCCAGCATCAAATTGCGTTTCATTTCGGTTCTACTGATTTCAACTTGTTGTGCGGCCGCTTCATCGGCAATCTTGGCAAGTTCTAATTCTTGTTTAGCCCCGCGTTCCTTTCTGGTTTTGTCTATTTCGGCCTGCTGACGTGCGGCTTCCTCGTTTATCCTAATAATCTCGAGTTCTTTTGCCGCTTCGCGTTGTGCCCTGGCTTTGTCAATCTCATCCTGTTTTACGGCTGCTTCGTCGGCAATCCCGGCGAGTTCCAGCCTTAGATTGGCTTCGAGTCTGTTTTTTTCCGTATTTAAACCCGCTTCCTCTTCGGCGATCAGCGCTTGTTTCCGTTTGGACTGAAGCGCCACGCCTGCTGCCATGTCGTCAAGTTGTTGGCTGACTATGGAGGTGTTGATTTTTAAGAGCTTAGCGGCTACTTCCTTGTCGGGAATATTAATCGCCAGAACTTCAACTTCCAACACCCTCATGTCATTTTCTTTGAACGTCATACCTGGTCGATGTTGGCCTTCGCCCTCGGGTTTCTTGCCGAGAACCGTATCGCGTACGAACTCCGCCACGTCTTTATAGAGATCGTCCAGAGTCACTTGGCGCGCGGCCGCACGTAAACGGCTACGAAGGTGTTCACAGAAGAAGAGTACGTAATCCTGGTGATTGAACCATTTGAGACGTTCTTCCTCGTTGTCACTAACAAATTCCACGCCATAGCAGACCTCTACATTCACGCTGACGAAATCTTCGGTTACAAGCTCTATCGCATCTGTGACGCGGTTGCCACGGATACGCAGAAAGCAGGTTGCTAAAGATTTTTCATCGTTTTTCGGCCGACCCGTAGATAGTTTCAGGACTTCCGGCACTTCTTCAAATTCAAAGAGTTCGGTTTTGGGTCCTACGACGACGCGACGGCTGTTCTTACCCGTAACGAGAATAGCGGTATTGTTGGGAATAGGCACAGACATCGCCCAAGGCGTCTCCACCATCTGGAGGGGATCAACCTTTTTATGTGGTTCGCCTTCGCCGATCACAAGGTTCCACAGCCAGCCGGGAATGCGGCGTTTGATGTGGCGTTGTTTGCGCGGGTCGGGGAGAACCTTCTTTTCACCGCGGATTAACTCCACGTTGCCGGTTTCCACATTGGCAACATAGATTCCGCTTTTTTGGTCTACGCCGATTGATAGTACGTAGACTTCGGAATGATCATTACCCGTGTGCGGTTGACGCGTGACCGGATGGATTACTTGGAATGCCCGTGTGGGCACTACGTAGGCGTCCATTCCGCCCACAAAGACTTCGTCGCCCTTGCGATATGTTTCTTTCTCCAGGCTACAGTCAATCGGCAACATCGCCGCCAGTTCAGTTTTGGAGATCGAAGTTGCGGTCGTGCGGATAAGGATTCCACGGTCGGGTCGAATGTGATAAGCGTCGTAAATGCCGTTTCGCGATTCAGTGGTCATGAATCTGTCGTAAGGACCGGGGAAGGCGCGCCCTGGACCCGGACGGGTGTCGGGGTTGCCTTCTTTGTCGATGATTACACAGAATTCAGTGGGACCAGGTACCAACGCTTCACATACGGCGGTATCTCGCTCTGCCGGAGTGATTGGGCAAAAATCATTTTGTTTCATGCCACACAATTCCATGGCTAAAGATGACATTTCCGACCCATTCAAAATTTGTGTGAGCACCGCGTAGAAGTTTCGTGGCGATGCGCTACGATTTTTGAGTTCTTGGTAGGTGCTGCGGATGCTTTGGTGATGGTCTTGCCAGCCAAGCCCCGAGATTGTCCGCATGACTTGGTCGGGGCGAATATCACCACTTTCTATTTTTTCCTGCAGGATTTGTTCCGCGGATTCGCTCGAGTCGATATCTGTCGCAGTCTGAGGTTTGGGATTGTTGCGCACGACATCAATGCCAGTAGGCGGAATATAGGTCGGAGTCTCGCTACCACGGATGACGATGCGTTGGCCGACAATCAGTTTAGGTAGTTCGGTACTTTCTTTGGTCGCTTCGGGAGTAACCTGTTTCTGTGGTTTTTCCGTCAAATCGTCACCATTCAGTACCGCGTTGCTGTCTTCCGGTTCAGTTTCAGCTGTTTCAAAAACAGCTTTTTTAAGCCCGGCCGATTGTACGGTCAAACCGTAGTACGGGGCTTGTTCATCAACGTCAGGGTTCTCTACTACGGCCACTAAGTATTGGCTGGCCGATAGGGTGTGGACCTTACGCACTTCCACCCGCTGACCCGGCCATACGGGGAAATATCCGGAAGTGACGATGCGCTTGCTTCCGCGTCTGAGGGTCTTCATTTCATTTTTGCCCTTTTGGTAACCACCATTGGGCTTATCAACATCGGCTGAATCCACCGGGTTGTAAATTACGGCGTATTCGTCTTGGTTAATCGTCACAAATTCCTGAATCGCGGAACTCGCTTGGTCAACCGGCATCCATTTGGTGGGGTTGTTTTGGTCCGGAATCAAGAAGATGTCGTCTTCGCTGACATCCAGCGGATCGGGGCCGATCAACATGCGTAGTTGACCGTCTTTTTTACTTGCAAGCCAGAGGTACTGCCCTGCCATTAATGGCATTTTTCGATCGACTTGTGGGGGCATGAATCTGTCTCCTTTCTGTTGAGGTTTCCTTTGTTTTGCTTCAGATATCAACAATGAGTATTCCCGCTATCCGTGTTTTATTTTGCCCTTTTTCTTTATCCCTCCTTTTTTCCTCCTATTCCTTCGTTTTGCCGATTAATTATTTGTAGACTATAGCTGATTGTTAAAGAACGCCAAGCTAAAACTTGGATATCCAATCATATAATAAATTATGAAAAAAGTCAAGGCTTTATTAATTGGCCAGAATCGGCCAGGATAACAGTGTTGAGCAGAAGTCCTTACAAGCGAGATGCCGTCTCTCCCAAAGGAGGTCATTGGTTTTTTATCCTTAAAAGTTGTATAATAATAGTATTACTAACCTTAATCAAAAACTATGAAAATTTTTAAAACTTGGACGTTTAAGTGGTGGGAGGTAAGTTTAATAAAAATTTGCCTTATTTCACTCGGTATTTTATTGGGTTTATACTTCTATGCTTATCTCATCGGCCTGTTGTGGCTTTGGTGGGTATTGTTTGTGATGTTGGCGATTTATTTTATTGCTCGATTCTTTACCGATAAATAAAATATGAACGCCTATAACTGGTATCAACAACTTATCAAGCCGTCATGGTCACCGCCGGCCTGGCTATTCGGTCCGGTTTGGACTTTCCTTTATACCTTAATCGCCGTTTCCTTTGGCTGGGTATTTATTCAATTTTGGCAGAAACGGCTACCATTGATCGTTGCCTTGCCCTTCATCTTGAATTTGGTTTTTAATTTTATTTTTACTCCCATCCAATTCAATTTGCGTAACAATCTTTTAGCCTCGGTTGATATTTTGTTGGTTCTTGGAACTTTGGTTTGGGCGATTATCGCCGTCTATCCCTATGCGCGCTGGGTATCTTATATTCAGATTCCGTATTTGCTCTGGGTGATGATTGCTACTATTCTGCAATTAACTATAACTTATTTAAATCGCTAATATGAAAAAAGTAATCATTTCTCAATTCGTGATTCTTTTAGTTGGTACGGTTTTCGCCTGGGGCAACTTTTCTTATGAGCTGTGGCTCTGGTTACAGAAACGCGCCTGCACGACCGGCTGTTACGCCGCCTCCGGCCCCCTGGTTAATCCTTTTTTTACCCCGTGCTTTTACGGCGCAATCTTTTTTGCCGTCGCCTTTGTCTTGAGTATCGTTTTATTGCGATCGCAACTGAAAAAATAATATTTTTGAATTAATAGGAAAACCCCCGGTTGAAAATTTTTAACCGGGGGTTTAATGTTCATTTTTTTGATTTTATGGGCCTATTGACAAAGATATATATTAGGTGTATAATTATCTGTTAAGTAAGAACTTTAAAATTTAATTAATCAAACTGCAACAACAAACATAGGAGGCATGAGTCATGATGAATTTTGTTAGGATCAGCAGGGATTGGCTTAATCCCGAAAATCGGGAAATTGAAATTGTGGAACGCAAAGGATTGGGTCATCCCGATACCTTGGCTGACGGACTGGCCGAAGCTGTGTCCGTGGCGTATTCCAAATATTGTTTGGATAATTTTGGAGTAGTTTTGCATCATAATGTTGATAAGTTATTTATCGGCGGCGGCTGGTTCAAAAGCGATTTCGGTCGTTGTGAATTTCTGAAGCCTGTCAGGGTGGTGGTTAACGGACGCATGAGCAATACCATGGACGGCCAAACGATTGATTTGGCGGCGATTCAGAGTCAGGCGATCACCGATTACCTTCGGGTGCATTTGCCTAATCTGCTACCGCAACATTTGGAGATCATAAACAGTACGACCCAGCACACCACCAGGCCGTTTTGGTTTTCACCGCGCAATATCGGCGACCTGCCGGAAGCGGCCCAATTAATGGCTGGCGACACGTCGGTTTCTGTGGCTCATTGGCCGATGACGATTTGCGAAAATTTGGCCTACGGATTGGAGCAGTATTTCTGGATGTATTCGCCTGACCGATATTTTGGTTTTCCTGGCATCGGCCAGGACATCAAAGTGATGGTCTGCCGCGATGGCGATGCCATCGATATCACCGTTTGTATGCCTGTCTTAGCCACTGGAGTGTCCAATCGTAGCGAGTATGACGCCATGGTTATGATTATGGAAAAACTGTTAAGCGAACAGGCGCAGTTAATTGCGGCAAATTCTTCGTACAAGATTAATTTGCGCGTTAATCCCGGTCCCGATGGTTATCGTTTGTATATGTTGGGTATCGGCAGTTGTGTGGAATGCGGTGAAGAGGGTTTGGTCGGCCGGGGTAATTCGCCCTTGGGCGTCATTTCCACTTTCCGTCCCTACTCCATGGAAGCGCCGGCAGGCAAGAATCCGGTTTATCATACCGGACGGGTGATGGGTTTTTTGACCCAGCGCCTAGCCAAGGCTGTTTACGACGAACTTGGCATCGGCTGTTCAATCATCTCGTTGGCGAAAAACGGCCAGTCATTAATTCCTCCGGCCCAGTTGATGATTTATGTTGACCGGGATGTGGCGCGTGAAATTATTGAAGATGTCGTCGCCAGAAATTTTCTGCAGGTGGATTACCTGAAAGAGATTCTGGAGACACGAGTCATTATCTGACTCAAGGAGACAAATTATGGATGAATTCTTTCTGGAGTCTTGTTATCATGGAGTTAACTTCCAGAGTAGCAGGCCATTGCAACAGTTATTTCTTAGAGAAAGCTACAACTGCTTTGTGCCACGATTGTTGCTTAAGCAGACTCAACTGATTGATCAGCCGATCCTGCACTACCAGGATGTTGAGACGACTGATTTGGATATTGCTCCTCAGCAATGCCGGATTAATCTGCCTTGGCGTTTGACCCGTAACGGCGAGACCTTGATGTATCTGGCTTATGCGATGATTGAACGACAGCATCAAATCAATCACATGTTGACTGCTCATGCCGCCAGCGTCTGTGGCCCCACTGATCAATCCGGTATCCTATTGTTGGGTAAGGAGGGTAGTGGCAAGTCGCTGACAGCGTTGAAATTGTGCCGCGATTACAGTTATCGGCTTGGCGCCAATGATCTGGCTATTTTATGTTGGCACCGCAGTCAAGTATTTGTCGAAGCGGGTACGGAATTTTTCTTTCTGCGCCAAGAGTCGGTTAGAAGGAATTTACCCGATCTTGCCGCTCAGATACCCTGGCGGGAAACGGCCGATCCTTGGTTGAGTAAGACCAAGATTAAGCCGGAAGACCTGGGTATTGAACGGTTTTTTAAGAGTAATAACCGACCCTATCGGATTACCAAGGTTTATTCGATGCATGTTGATGAAACTAAAACCGAAGTCATGGTCAGTCCGGCGCCGTCTTTGACGACGATGTTATATCTGAATGAGAATTTCTCGCGTTACATCCGCAATACCTGCACGACGTTGCTGGGCGGAAGCAACTATGAGATGCTCGGCTACATCCCGTCGTTTGATCAGCCGGAATTCTATGATTTCCGTCGGCGATTAATCGCTTATTTGGTCAATAGCTTGGAGATCAGGCATATTTCCGGACCGCTTCAGGGCGTAGCCGAGTATATCGCCACTCATTGAACAATGTATCAGCGCTCCGATTTGTTTCGGGGCGCTTTTCTTGTCTTTATTTATCTTTTGTATTACAATGTCAGTAATAATCATATGATTAAAATTGAACCGGAAATATCTTTTAAACTGGAAAAAGCCGTCAAATTCTTAGTTGAAGAATATGGCCGTACCGGCAATAACCCCAAGCCGGTGGTTTTGCATTCTTTGCGAGTGGCGGTTTATTTATTGGAAGCCGGCTGTTCTTATGAGGCAGTGGCCGCGGCGATCCTGCATGACTTGTTGGAGGATGCCAGTGTCAGCTTAGAGCGGATCAAAGGCGAGTTTGGTGAAAAAATTGCTGAAATTGTTGGTGCCGTGTCCTTTGACCCGAAGATTAATGACCCGCAAAAAAGTTATCAAGAGATGTTTGATCGTGCCAAGACCTGTGGCCGGGAGGCGTTACTAGTCAAAGCCGCTGACCTGTTAAATAATAGTTGTTACTACGGTTTAGCTTCGGCGGATAAGCAATCATCGCTCTGGGGCAAAGTGGAATATTTTCTAACCTTAACCAAAGAGGAAATCGGCAATGAGCCAGTCTGGCTGGATTTAAAAAAACAACTGGAGATATCAAACAACTAAATAAATATTATAAAAGACCGTCCGGCATGGTGCTGAGGCGGTCTTTTTGATTAAGGTTCAGAGCAGTTTGACTGCTTGTATCATACGGGTATTGAGATAGTCAATACTTAGATTGGCGGGTGGCTTAAAGCCGGTCCATAATTCAAAAGCGGCGAGGGCTTGGAAGATCATCATATAGGTTCCCGAGCATACCTTAGCGCCGAAACTCTCAGCATCCATCAAGAAACGGGTCTTATAGGGATTGAAAATCGCATCCAGAAAGCACTTCCGAGGGAAGTCGCTATTTTGGGCTGCTTGCGCCATATTGTGCAGTGGCACAATACGTCTTTCCATATCCGGATACATACCCACTGGCGTAGCATTGACAATGATATCGCACTGTTGCAGAAACCATTGCAGTCGCAAGGGCGTCAAGGTTTTGGCCTTGGCCCTTGGCTCCAGCGATAATTCCTGAATCATTGTTTCTGCTTGCCGTTTGTCCTGATTGATGACGTACATCTCGCCGCAACGGTCGGCCAAAGCATAAGCTATGGCTCGAGCCACTCCGCCGGCGCCGATGATCAGGACTTTGTCTGTCTGGCTGGTTGCTTTGAGTTGCGTTTTAATCGCCATTTCCGCTCCGCGTATATCCGTATTGAAACCGGAAACTTTATCCCCGTTAAATACCAGAGAATTCACGGCGCCAACTTTTCTGGCTAACGGGTCAACTTCCGAACAGTGAGGTATGATCGCCAGCTTGTAAGGCAGAGTGACGTTAGCCCCGCTGAAACCCAGCTGTGACATGGCTTTCAGGCAGCCAGCCAAATCCTCGGTTCTGGATACGTCGATTTTGAGGTGAGAGTATTCCAGCCCAACGCTATTAGCTATGGCCTGAAACAGAATCGGTGAGACGCTGTGGTCCACCGGATGTCCTAGTAAGGCGGTATAAAGCATAAGTCATCTCCTTGACTATAGTCGTAGCCCCATTGTCTGTGACACGATAAGCTCCTCCACTTGTTCTACGGGCAGTTCTTTGATTAACTGCCAGAAAGAACGGACATGGCAGATGAACAGTTGTGCCAGCAACCAGCCGGCCTTCTGTTCATTTTCGGCTTGATTGTTTTGTGGGTCGTGCTGTTGGTAGAACGATTGCAAGATACCCAGCCAATCGGTGATAGATATCTCGGGTTTGTCGTTAGACATTAAATCGTTGATTCGTGGTGTTAGTGGGCCGAGAAATCTTGCCAAAGACTCCTGATTATTCCAGTAGTTGTTTTTGGCTTGGCCGACTAGGCGATTAATGTGGTCATCACCCGGATAAATGGCTTGAGAGTCAATACCGCAACGCCGGGCTTCTCCCAGATTAACATAGTTCGCTCGATCGCCATGCTTGTAACTTTTAGCCACGGTCAAAGCCGTCTGCGCTACCTGTTCAAACATTGGCATGATTTTAGGGAAGCTCGGCTTATGGAATTTTCGTCCCAAATAAGTTTCGCCGACGCGGAAACCGCCACCCAAGGCGTGCATAGTCATGAAAATATCAATGCCATAACGATAGGCATCAAGCGGGAATTGTTGTTTCAGCAAATATTCAGCAACTTTACGGCTCAAGGCGAATTCGCCGCCGATCGGTTGCCTGACTAGTGCTTGAAATTTCGCCCAAACCAGAGGAACGACTAAATGGGTAGTGGTACTGCCCTCGAAACGATTACGGCTGTATAACGGACAAACGTAATCGCAGCGATCCTCCAGAATGGGGCCGATAAGTTTTTTTACCCAGATCGGCTCAATAGTTTTGAGATCGGCATCAACGGTAACGATGGCCTCGGCTTCGGTTGTTAGCGCCAGTTCCCAGAGTAAGCATAAATTAGAACCCTTGCCCCGCGGAATCTTTTTGTTGACCAGTTGTATTTTGGGACAGCGGGTTGCCGTTTGATTGAACACTTCTTGTGTTCTATCAGTGCTGTCACTGTCAATATTGGCTATCAAACAGATTTGCGGGTTGTAGATGGATGCTAAGCCCTGGTCTACTAAATCAGTAACTTTGGCAATTGAATCCTCCTCATTTAAGGAGGGGATGCCTACTATGACTTTGGTTTTAGTCATTTTCTCTCTCCTTATTATTAAGTTGTAAAGTCCCGTTAAACATTTCATTGTAGCACTATGGTTAAAATTTGTCAATAGGTGATAAAAAAGATATAATTATTTTAAGAATCATAATTTATAAATACATGGAGGGGAATATGTTAAGGAGGGGAGAAATTCTACTGCCACGGGTGGTGGGATTTTTTATTTGTTTTATTTTTGCCGGTCTTTGGTTGGCGATTCCGGCACGAGCGGCTACGATTATTAATCATCCGGACAACTCGGCTATCGCTACCGACACCACTTGGTATGACGGCGAGGTCCATGTTATTGCCGATTATGCCACCTTCTGGGTCAACCCTAATGCCAAATTGACCATTGAAGCGGGGACGGTGGTAAAAGTCGGTTATAATTCAATTATCAGGGTTAACGGTGATTTGGCCGTCAATGGTTCGGCTGACAAATTAGTGGAAATTGTCTCCTTGCGCGATGACAGTGTTGCCGGCGATACCAACGGCGACGGCTTAGCGACCATTGCCAATTTGAATGACTGGCGAGGGATTATGCTGGAAGGCAACCGTTACAATTCCATAGTTAATGCGGAATTCAATTATGCGGTCATTAAGCACGGCGGCCGGGGCTGGCCCAGGGGCATGATTATTAACGCAAGCAAAGTTACTTCTTTGAAGATTGATCATTGCAATATTATTGATAACAGCGGTGTTATATTTGTCGATGGCTCCTCTAGAAATGTCAGCATTCATAACTCTAATTTTTATACTCCAAGTTTTTGCGATTATGGCGATAGCACCAATTTGTGCCATTGGGATAATGGTGTTACTACTTTTTTGTCTCAGACTATTGATTTGACTAATAATTATTGGGGTTCTTCGGCTGGTCCGACTTATACTACCGGCGCTGATCCGACAGTCTTTACTGGCGTGGTTTTGGGCAATCCGGTTAATGGCAATGTGATTTACCAGCCGTTTGTTACTCAGCCGTTTGAATTTGGCGTTAAAAAGTTAAACCCGGTCATATTGATCCCCGGCATTATGGGCAGTTGGAATATTTCCGGCCAGTGGCAGTTGGATCCAATCTTGCATACTTATGACGATTTATGGGCCGCGCTTCAGGCCGCCGGATATGAAGAGGGTGAGACTTTATTTGCCCTGCCTTACGAGTGGCGTCATTCCAATTTGGATACTATGACGCATTTGCGTGACAAGATTAATGAGGTAAAAGAGATTTGTCAATGCGACAAGGTGGATTTGATCGGCCATTCCATGGGCGGATTGGTGGCCCGCGCGTATATTGAGGGGCCGTTTTATGGTAATGACGTGGATAAAGTGGTATTTTTGGCTACGCCACACCGCGGTGCCACTAAATCATACTTGATGTGGGAAGGGGGGAGCGTTGGTGAGGGTGTAAAGGAAAAGATAACGGGCTTACTATTTAAACAGGAGGCTGAATATAGCGGTTATGGTTATATTTCACAGTATCTAAAGAATTATCCCATTCTGTCAATTAAAGAACTCCTGCCGGTTTATGATTATTTGCGCGACAAGGCAACCGGATTATTAAGGAATTATCCTGACAATTATCCGCGCAATGAGTTTTTGGAGTTTTTGAACTCAGCGGACGCCTTGGCAAGATTAAGTACCGTCAAAATTTTTAACTTTATCGGCAATAGCGGAGATAACAGCACTATTGATTCTTTACGCGTAGTTTCCAGCTCCAATGCTTTTAATGAATGGGATTATGGCTACCCGGAAAACTATGGCTGGCCGTTAGTTGATCAAGGATTAGAATATAATGCCGGTGATACTACCGTACCGCAGAGAAGCAACATTGATTTTGCTGGCACTGAAAATGTTTTTATAAATAGTGATCATGGGCATATCGTAACTGATACGCAAAAAGCCGTAATCAAGGATTTGACTGGTATTGAGCCGGTGCAGGAAATAAGGCAGAATTTAATACGGAAGGTTTTTATGGTTAGGATTTTTTCTCCGGCTGATTTTTTGATTGTTGCGCCGGACGGCAAGCGTTTAGGCTATGATGTTCAAGCCAATCAGGATGTTTTGGAAATTCCCGGCGCTTATTACTCAGGCACTATGAGCGGTCCCGAATATGCTATTATCCCGGAGCCGTTGGCTGGCGATTATCAAGTCAAATTGTTCGGTACGGGCAATGGCGAGTACCGCTTAAGCGCCAGCTTTATCAGTGACGATCTGTCTGCGGATAATGATTTCAGCGGTCAAATCATGGCGGGCCAAAATAGGGACTTTATTGTTAATTATTCAGACGCGGAGGGGGTTAGCGAATTCAAGCCCCAAGATAGCGTTCCACCAGTCATAACCATTATAAATCCCGATGTTGTCTCCGCTTATCTTCGCCGTAACGAACTTAAGCTTGATTATGCGATTACCGATGACTTTTCCGGCGTTGGCACAACTACCGTTGCCGTTGACGGTCAATTGGTTACTACTACCACTGTCGATTTGTCGGCCTACATTGCCGGCCCGCATTTGTTAAGTATTACGGCGCAGGATATGGCAGGCAATGAGTCAAGCGCTACAACGACTTTTTTTATCTCCGCCTCCCTATCTTCAACTTTAGCTGATGTTAGTGACTTTTATGGCCAGGGTCTGATCAATAGGAAAAGTCAAAATTTGCTTACCAACCCCTTAGAATTGTTGCAATTAAAATTGAAAGTCAATAATCTGGCTTTATTTTTGGCGCAAAAAGCCAGAGATCTGCTGGTTGCCAATGATAAAATGAAGCTAGCGGTTAAGGAAAAATTATTAGCCGAAGCTGATAAAGCCATAGAAAAGATTAAGATAAATAGACGGGAAGTAATTGCCAAGCAGTTGGATATTTTTGATAAGCGATTAGACGGAGAAGTGATTGTCGGTCAAGTTTATGATATACTTAAGGCAAGCAGTGTTTATTTAAGAAATAATTTATAAAAGTATGAGCAATAAAGGTAAAAGTTGGTTGTTGGTTTCATTTATTATTGTTTTGGTACTTTTATTAACACCATTTGCTGGTAATATTTATGAGAACATTATAAAACATAAAATATCTAGTGGCGTCTTGGGTGGTATATCAGCAAGTTATTATGAAGGTTTTTTTCTCTCATCTTTTTTTATAATACCTCTGTTACTTGTATTATTTGGAACTAGAAAAAAATATAAAGCAATTTTGGTTAGTTTATTAATTTTTATAGTAGTTTTATTAGTTATTGGTGCTTGGGAGCAATTAATTATTAGCTTAATTACCGCTCTCCTTGGTTGGTTAATCGGTGAAGGTATCTTACTTTTATACAAAACATTAAAATCTAATAAAAAATAGCATCATATATTGCGTCTGCCGTTGGTAGCCAGGTCAACGGCAGACGGGTGTGATTAAAATATAGTTTGACGCAAAAACTAGGCAGTGCTATAATGGAGTTGACAACTGAATAATTATCAAGAGTGCGGTGAGGGATCCAGCCCGATGAACCGCCGACAACCGCCGAATCATCGGAAAGGTGCCAATTCTGGCCCAGTAATGGGGGAGATAAATTTTTCGATTTTATTCTTCCTCAAAAAGGAAGATTTTTTTATAAAAATAATATAAAACCTATGACCAAGACCACCCTCAAAACGTGCGAATCAGTGTGCGCCGGCCACCCGGACAAAATTTGCGATCAGATCAGCGATGCCGTTTTAGATGCTTGTTTGGCCCAGGATCCCAGCTCCCGCGTTGCCTGCGAATGTCTAATCAAGGATGATAACTTGATTATGGCTGGAGAGATTACCAGCAATGCGCAAGTTGATTATATTGGAATTGCCAGGCAGACGCTTAGAGAAATCGGTTATACGCCGGAGGAAGCGGATGGTTTCAAGATTCAGTCGCTTATTAGCAAACAATCACCGGATATCGCGCAAGGTGTGGATACTGGCGGGGCGGGGGATCAGGGTATGATGTACGGCTATGCTTCAGCGGAAACTGAAGAACTATTGCCCTTGCCGTTAGTCTTGGCTCATAATCTTTGCCGTAAGTTGGGCGAATTGCGCCAATCAGATCAAGGTAGTCCGCTTAAGCCGGACGGCAAGGCACAAGTAACCGTCAGATACGAAAACGGTCGGCCCGTGTCCGCCGATTCTATTGTCGTGTCCACTCAGCATTCAGCGGAAATTAGCCAAGCCGATTTGGAGCAGTATGTCTTAAAAAATGTAATTATCCCTGTGGCCGGGGATTGGTTGGTGGCCGGTCTAACCATTAATCCGCATCTGAAAAAGTCATTAGCTGAACCGACTAAAATTTATATTAATCCGACCGGACGATTTGAGGTGGGCGGATCGTTCGGCGATTGTGGCGTTACCGGCAGAAAAATCGTTGTGGATACTTATGGCGGTATCGGCCGAGTCGGTGGCGGAGCTTTTTCCGGCAAGGATCCGTCCAAGGTTGATCGCAGTGCCGCTTATATGGCGCGCTACCTGGCTAAAAATTTAGTATCGTTGGGTTATGGCGATGAAATTGAGGTTCGTTTGGCCTACGCTATCGGCGTGGCTCAGCCTGTTGATGTTTCGGTTGATATTATCACACCTATCGCCGATGATTCTCTCGGCTTGAAAGAAAAGCCGGTGCTTGATCCCGTGTCTTATATCCTAGCTAACTTTGATTTGTCTCCTGCCGGTATTATTAAATTATTGGATTTGAGGCAACCGGTCTATCGTCAGGCCGCTGTTTATGGTCATTTTGGCCGGACGGAATTCAGCTGGGAAAAGTAAGGATATCGGACTGGATTTATCACGTTGATTTTTTATGGTATAATTACAATATAATTGTAATCATATGAAAAAGAATCTAATTTTCATTTTAGTGGCGGCCGGGTTGCTTATAGCCGTTTCGGTTAGCGCTCATCAGCCACGTTTAGCTTACCAGATGACGGCGACTAAGGATGTGCCGATTCTGATCGCGAATGCCGACGTCTCACAGGCATTTTACGGCCAGCTTAGGGGAGGAATTGATTATTATGATTTGAATCTCACAGCGCCGTTGGATTTTTATTTTCAGATTTTGGTACCCGACATTACTGACGCTCGCACCGGTTTAATAGCGCAATTGAATGACGGCGGCGACGGTAAGCCGTTGGTGGTTTTAAACGGCCTAGGTTACCCTTGGCAGAAATTCCATGAGGATTTTGCCGGCGATGATTATTTGCAAGGCCCGGAAAGGAAAATCAATTTGCCGGCCGGCAATTATCGCATTATGGTTTCCAGCCCCAATAATCTCGGCAAGTATGTGTTGGTGGTGGGGGAGAAAGAATCATTTCCGCTCGGTGAATCATTAAAAACCTTATGGCTTTTACCCGGATTGAAAGGATATTTTAATAAACCGTTTTGGTCGGTCTATGAGGGCCGTATCGGTTCCGGTCTACTGATTGCTACTCTGGTTATTCTGGCGATAGTCCTGATAGTGGCTGGCTTTATTATATTTGAACGACGCAGGAAGAAAAAAATTTAAGCGATAAGGATAAGGGAAATTATGGATTTTAACTCCGGCCGCTAAAGCCGGAGTTTGTTTTAGACGTAATTGCCAAAATAACGGATTTTTGTTAAACTTCAACCCAGTTATGACTGATCAGAAACTGTCACAATTGCAACGCGATCTGCGGCGTTTGGCCAGCCCGGCCAAGGCCGCTATTCTGTTGCGGTTCTTTAAGACCGGCAAAGGGCAGTACGGCGAGGGTGATAAGTTTCTTGGCGTAGTGGTGCCGGAGCAGAGGAAATTGGCGCGTCAGTATGGTCAGCTGACTTTAAGCGATTTGGAAAAATTGTTGCATAGCAAAATTCATGAAGAACGCCTGACCGCGTTGATTATTTTAGATGACCAATTCAGGCGCGGTGACAGTAAGATTCAAGAGAAAATTTTTAAGTTGTATCTTAGAAACACTCGCTATATTAATAATTGGGATTTGGTAGATTTGAGCGCGCCCAATATTGTCGGCGCTTGGCTGTATCGGCGCGATCGTAATATTTTGTATCGTTTAGCTGAGTCAAAGTTGTTATGGGATAGGCGCATCGCCATGTTGGCGACATTTTATTTCATTTGCCAAGGTGATTGCGCTGATACTATAAAAATCGCTAAAGTTTTTTTAACTGACCAGCATGACCTAATACATAAGGCTGTTGGCTGGATGTTAAGGGAAGTGGGTAAACGATGCGATGAAAAAGAATTGAAGTCTTTTTTGAATCAGTATTCAGCCAAGATGCCCCGTACAATGTTACGTTATGCCATTGAGCGATTATCAACGGGAGAGCGCAAGAAATATTTAGCCAGTAAGGAGGTTTAAAATATGAAAGTAAAAGCATCGTTGCATTTGCACACCAAGGAGGATGTCCAAGACGGCAAAATAATTGATTACACCGCCCAAGATGTGATTGATCAGGCCGCTGTTTTTGATTTTAAGGTTTTGGCAGTAACTAACCACGATAAATTTGTTTGCAGTCCTGATATGGTGGTTTACGCTAAAGCCAAAGGCATCTTGCTTTTACCCGGTGTTGAAGTTCGCATTGGGCGTAAGCACATGTTGATTTTAAATTGCGGCGCCGCAGCCGATGAGGTGACCGACTTTGACCAGTTGGCCAAATGGCGGCAGGAACATCCGGAGTCTTTCATTATCGTGCCCCATCCTAATCATGGCATGGGGGTATCTTTGGGACTGAGAGATCTGCATCGTTATCATGATCTTTTTGACGCGGTGGAGCATAGTTGGTTTTATAGTAAGTGGTTTAACCCCAACAGAAAAATTGAACGGGCGTGCAAAGAATTGCATAAGCCGTTTATCGCCACTTCCGATCTGCACACCATGAATTATCTGGCTGGCGATTATGCTGTTTTGGACGTACTAGAGTTGACTCCGGAAGCAGTTTTTACCGCCATTAGAAATGGTGATTTTTCTAACGTCAGCAAACCCAAAACATTATGGGAGCTTATCAGGTTCAGTGTTTGGATGGGCCTCCATTAGTTCCTTGACTCGTAACTGTCGCACAACAATATGACTCGCAAAGCGGGTCATTTTTATTTAAATTTAGCTTATATTGTTGTTTTAGTGGGTTAGTAATTTTTCTGTCTGACTTGACTTTTATTCTTTAGTGTGATATGCTACCAGTCTGTTCTTTGGATAGTTGTGTGGCTAGCAATCAGGCTAGTAGCAAGAAGAGACCGCAAGGTCAAAGGAGGTGGCGTTAATGCCCGATCGTGAGAAGGTTAATGGAATCCATTTACGGTACTTGGTAATAGAAGCGATCAATATCACATTGCGCGGCGCTGGAGTTACTGACCGTGAGCTATTATTCAAGATGTATGAGATGGTGGTTGATGAAGATTTCCCGGCCAGGTTGTGGCTGGCTGAAACCCAAGAAGAGTCTTTCCGGGTAAAAATTGGGAGACTGTTTGAGCTTCAGTTTATAGATGGTAAGAATCGAGTATTGGTGCATATTGTCAATAATCGACACGATCGAAGCGCCAACGACGATGGCGATTTTTCCGGTCAGATTCGAGCCAGGCCGTTGGTAGAAGTCGCTCGACATTTTATCCGATATGCCCATGATATTGATCCGCTAAATCGTAGTGAGAAAGCGGTGCAACAAAATCTTGAGGCATTGGGTATAAAAATCAACAACTAATCGCTCTTTAGCCGTTCGGTAAAGCCGGGCGGTTTTTTTGATTGTCATTATTAGTGAAGATTAAAAAAGGAAGCCGTAATCGGCTTCCGCTGTAAAGTGCTTAGAGAATTGGCTCGTTGCCCCACCCCTCCATTTCTCGGATAACTTTAGCGTAACTTTTGCCTTCATTATCGTGAGTGAATAGCTCTACCAAGTAAACCGGCTTACGTGCCATGAAAGCCATCCCCAAATCAAAGTGCGAGCCGGTTGATCCTGCATCCCAGAAAATATGCACATAAGAACAGGCTTTCATGGCTTCGGCATGAGCCAGGCAGATATTTATTCCAGTGGGATCATTTTGATCAACATCGCGTGGCGGAAAATGAACTCTCAGGCCTTTTTCTTCTAATTTTCTAACATAGTCATCTATGACTTCCTGTTGCTCCGGGGTGATATTACGTACCGGACAAATCAAATAGATGAGGTTTTTATCCGCTGGCGCTGGTTTCTGCTGTCGGTTTTTTTGTCCGATCCAACGATTGCCCTTCAGGCGCAAATATGACCAGCAAGCTAAAGCCAGGGCGTATAGTAAATGCAAGGGGAAGGCAGAGATATAGCATAGCATGACAAAAGCCGCTAGTACGACATAATCGCCGATTTGCATAATGGTTGTCTCCTTATTGGGTTGTTCAAAGAGCTTTATAGTACTTTATTCGTATCCAACTTTAACATGGAATAGGCAAAAAGGCAAGGTGATATCAAAGACTCGATTAATTGATAATTGACTGCGTAATTACTGCCTGGCCAATCAATAGTTCAGATCGGCGCCATTTTGACTTAAGCGATTAAAAGTGATAAAATCATTATATAATATAGTGAAATTAATCCAATGAATAAGTCGGTGGCAATAGTCGTCTGCGCCTGGCCGCCCTTAGGTGGCGGTATTGGCAATAACGCCTATTATCAACTTAAGGAGCTGGCTAGAAACTCCATTACGACCCGCGCTTTTACGCCGGCTTATTTTGGTCTTGATCAAGACTTATCTTTACCTGTTTCTTATTTGCCGGCGATTTCACCGATTGGTAAGGCCGGCTTTATGCGAGGGTTAAAACGGGAACTGGAACAGTTTGATATTATTCATTTATACTGGCCATTTTTCGGCGCTGATTTGCAGTTGATTAGGTTTAAGCTCCGACATCCGGAAAAAAAACTTGTTCTACACTATCAGATGGATCCGATCGGCCGGGGAGTCAAAGCTTGGGTTTTTAGGCTTTACGTTAAATTATTCTTGGGTCTTATTGTTAAGCTGGCTGACAGGATCTTGGTGTTGTCTCTTGATCATGCCCAGCATTCCTATTTGTCTCCCTATCTTAAGTTGTATCCGGAAAAATTTTTGGAGTGGCCCAACGGCGTGGATACGGATTTATTCAAACCATTGAACAACAAGAATGAATTGCGCGCTTTGAACAAGTTTAGTGTTCAGGATGAAATCGTATTGTTTGTCGGCGGTTTGGATAAACAGCATTTCTTTAAGGGCGTACCGGTGTTGCTTGAGGCGTTTGAGAAAGTAGTTAGGGCCGTACCGCAGGCCAAGTTGTTAATTATCGGCGACGGCAATGAGCGTCTGAAATTTGAGGGTCAAGCCTTAGATCTGGGACTGAAGGATCAAGTTCGTTTTTTGGGGTGGATGAAGAATGAGAGCTTGCCGGTTTGGTATAATTTGTCCGATGTTTTTGTTCTGCCCTCTACCAAGTCTACGGAAAGTTTTGGGATAGTGGCGGCCGAAGCGCAAGCTTGCGGTTTGCCCGCTATCGTCGCCTCATGGCCGGGTGTCAGGCAGACTGTTAAATTGAATGAAACCGGTTTATGGGTGGAGCCGAACGACGCTAATGACTTGGCTTTGAAGCTGATCAAGCTTTTGACTGATGAGTCTCTACGCCAGCGTTTTGGCCAAGCCGGCCGGGAACGAGTTGGACGCTTGTATAGCTGGACTAGTTTGATTCTGCGTTTATTAGATATCTATAATTCGCTTTATGTTCCATCGACAGAAAAAAAATAATTTTCGGGCCGCTTTACTTTGGCTATTGGTCATATCTTGGCTGACTTTTATTTTTTGCTTGTCCGCCCAACCCAGTTTTCCGGTTAACTTTACGGTCAATGAATATCAAATAATTTCCTCTTGGGCTCACATTGCTTTGTATGTTATTCTGGCTTTTTTAGTAGTTGAGGCCGCAGTGGCATCGGGTATCAACCGGCGCCAGGCTTTGGTTGTCGCTTTAGCAGTTTGCGCCATTTACGGCGCTTCCGATGAATGGCATCAATTTTTTGTGCCGGGTCGGGAGGCGAGTTTAAATGATTGGTTATTGGATACGATAGCCGCCTTGTTGGTTGTTTTTTTCTACGCTTTTATTTATCGCTTTAAACTGGTTGACTGTTAATATGAAGATTGCTGTTATCCATTCCATTTATCAGCCTTACACTCGCGGTGGAGCAGAGGTAATGGTGTCCAATGTTGTCAGCGGGCTTAAGAGTCGCGGGCATGAAGTTCTTGTTATTACGGTCGGCTATGAAAATAAAATGGAAGTAATTAACGGTATTAAGGTTTATCGCATTAAGCCGTTTAATCTATTTAATTTTTTGGATATTAATAACCAGCCGGCTTGGAAACGTTTGTTCTGGCATTTGCTGGATATGTTCAATGACGTGCAGACCTGGCGGATTTATAAAGTTCTCCTGGCTGAAAAACCGGAGTTAGTCCTAACGCACAATCTCAAGGGCCTAGGTTATCAGGTTCCTCCCTTATTGAAACTATTGAAGATCAGGCATATCCATACTGTCCATGATATGCAGTTGATTCATCCTTCTGGACTGATCACTGACGATCCTAAATTCAAGCTTAATCTTTTTGTCCGATTATATACCAGATTCTGCCGCGAATTATTCAATAATCCTGATGTAGTAGTTTTCCCCTCGGACTATATCCGATTGGTTTATCGCCGTTACAAATTATTCACCAAAGCCAAGATGGCAATACTGGGCAATCCTTTATTGATTAAACCACGAAAAGTCAAAACCACCGCCAAAAGCAGAATCTTTACCTTGGTGTTTATCGGCCAATTGGAATTGTATAAGGGGATCATTGATTTGATTAAGGCCGCTAATCGTTTAACCGGCGATTGGCAGCTGCTTGTTGCCGGTGACGGCAAAGCCGAAAAGGAGGCGCGTCGCGTAGCCATTGACAGTCCGCGGATTAAATTTCTTGGCCGGTTGAGTCAGGATGAGCTTGAACAAAAAATTTGGTCGGAGGCGGATGTGTTAGTCAATCCTAGCCGAACGGCAGAAAGTTTCGGCATGGTGGTCATTGAATCTTATGCGCACGGCGTTCCTGTAATCGCTTCTAAGATCGGGGCTTTGCCGGAGTTAGTCAAGGACGGTTTGACTGGTTGGCTGGTCAAGCCGGGTAATCCCGATGATTTGAAACGGCAATTGGAGTTTATTATTGATAACCGCGATCATTTGACGCCGCTAACTGACAAATGCCTGGCTGAAGCAGAAAAGTATACCATTGACAGTTATTTGAATCGTCTTTTAGAACTATGAATCAAATTATGAAAGCTTTAATTATTTTCAATCCTACTGCCGGAGTTCTGACTAAATCAGATGTTAAGGGTCTAGTAGCGGCGCGACTCCAATCCTTGGGTTATCAGTCGGATGTTTTGATTTTAGACTTTAATTTTGAAACTAATATTGAGACTTATAACACTGACGGTTTGCGTTTGATTGTGGCGGTCGGCGGAGACGGAACAGTCAAAGTGGCGGCGCGGGAAATTATTCAACGCAAGCTGGACGTACCGCTGGCGATTATTCCTTTTGGTTCGGCCAATGTTTTGGCTTCGACTTTGGGTCTGCCTTTGGATATGGCCGGATCCTTGGCTTTGCTTCAAGAAATAAAAACTAAAAGAATCGATGTCGGCGTCATTAATCGCCAGATTTATTTTATTGTCGGCTTTTCTTTAGGTTATGTGTCTTCCATCATTATTCATACTGAAAAAGGACTCAAAAACCGTTTCGGCTACCTGGGGTATTTGTTGAATATTTTATGGAGTAAGATTAGGATTTTCCGCATTAAGTTCCGGATTGAAACGCAGAATAAAGTCTTTTGGGTTAGGGGCAATAGTTTGATTATTTTTAACGCTTTTAAGTTTTTCGGTCTAGAACCAAAAAAACCAGTCAGTATAACTGATGGTATTTTGAATCTTTACGTTGTTACCAACAAGACTTTTTTGACCTTGTTGCAAGCGGCCTTGGGGGTGCTGTTTTATGTTAAACCGCCGCGCCATATTTTTACTTTGGATAATCGTTATTTTAAGATTAGGATTAAACGTCGCCATTTGAAAACCGCCCAAGTGGACGGCGATCGTATTAAGGTGCCGAAGGTAATGGAAGTGGAATGCCTGCCTCAAGCACTTGAAGTGGTGGTAAAATAAAAGAAGTCGCATTTATGTGGCGGCTCCAACAAGGTACGAATCAGGGTAGGGATGAGATTTCCTACGGTTTATCATCGGAAGCGGCTTCGAGAAGCGGCTGACCGCAAGAAGCACAGACACTAATAGTGCACCTTTCTCCGTCACCTTCCGGATTTTTTAGTCCCGCACCGCATTTAAGGCAAATGCATCCACTGCCGATAGAGCTGATAGCTGAAAGATCAAAGTATTCGCCATCACAAGTCCTGAGTTTCAATATTTTTCCGCAAGACGAACAAACAGATCGCTTTTGATTCTCCATGTTCGGTCCTCCTGATGTTATCCGTTTTAACGGATTTTTTTGTTGTTTAAAAATGTACTGTCTTTAAGTATTCTTATCATAAATATGATTATTTGGCAAACTATTGATTTTTTTTAAGTATTATGTTAACATCTGGTCATATTGGTATATTTTGAACAACACTTAGCTGGAGGAATATTAAGGATGAAAAGAAAATTGCTGGAATGGGGAGTTAAGCCTAGCAATGCCAATGCTTGGATTGGTAATTTTCAATGCGGGCGCTGTGGTCAGGACTTAATTGATTTGAGTGATTCTTTGGTTGGTTTTTCTCATGCTGTCATGCCTAGCCAAACTGGACAAGAGGGAGCGATTGGTACTCTCGTTGTTAAGTGTCGTAAATGCTCTCGGTTGTATTGGATGCACGCTTATGAATCAACCATTGATTCCATTTTGCTTAACAAAAAAGCTTGTTCTAATTGGCCGAAGCCTCGTACCATTAAGAAAAATAAGAGGAGGAAAGTAAGAAGACTTAACCGCTCTAACTAGAGCGGTTTTTAATTTTTTAGGGTTTGGCAAACTACCTGATTATGCTATAATGAAATTAAGAATTAATCGCTAAATAAATGGATATTTCCTTTCATGGCGCCGCCGGCGAAGTTACCGGCTCCTGTATTTTAGTTAAAACTAAAAAGACTAAGTTTTTGGTTGATTGCGGTATGTTCCAAGGCGGTCAGTTTGCCCGGCAAGAGAACTTTGAGTCTTGGCCGTTTAATCCGGCGGAAATTAATTTTGTTATTCTGACCCATGCCCATATTGATCATTGCGGCCGTTTGCCCAAACTTTATGCCGACGGCTTTAAGGGCAAGATTTATTGCACTAGCGCCACCAAAGAGCTGACGGAAATTATTTTATCGGATGCCACTAAGGTTATCAAAGAAGAAGTCCGGCGCCATGGCGGGGAAGTGTTGTATCGTGACAAAGACGTTTACGGGGTTATCCCTCTGTTTTGGTCGTTGGATTATAGTCAAAAGCAAAAACTAAGCACTGATGTTACGGTCTGTTTCCGCGATGCCGGGCATATTTTGGGTTCGGCTATAGTTGAGGTTTGGGTTAAGGAAGGGATTAAGCCTAAGAAAATAGTTTTTTCCGGCGATTTGGGCAATCCGCCGGCGCCGATCGTGCGTGATACTGAGTTCATTGCTGGCGCTGATTATGTTGTTGTCGAGTCTACTTATGGCGGCAGGATACATGAGCCGGCGGAAATGCGTTCGCAGATCCTACGCCAATCAATTTTGGATTCCATCGGCCGCGGCGGCGTATTAATGATCCCAACTTTCGCTTTGGAGAGGACACAGGAAGTCCTTTATGAGTTGAATTACCTGCATGAAACTCGGCAGATTCCCAAGGTGCCGGTTTATTTGGACAGTCCTTTGGCAATTGACGCTTTGGATATCTATAAACGTTATACAAAACTATTTGATGATGAGGCCAAGGAACGCATTGATTCCGGCGATGCTTTGTTTAGTTTTGAAGGCTTGGAGTTGGCGCGAACCGTGGATCAATCCAAACGTATTAACCGTGTAGCGGCACCTAAAGTTATTTTAGCCGGCAGTGGCATGGCTAACGGCGGCCGCATTTTGTTCCATTTAAAATTATATCTGCCTAACAGTAAAAGCCATTTATTGATTATTAGTTATCAGGCGGAAGGGTCCTTGGGTCGATTATTGAAAGATGGCGCCAAGCAGGTTGTCATTGATGGTGAGAAAGTGGGAGTCAAAGCCAAGATTACCGCTATTGGGAGTTATTCTTCTCATGCCGACCAGCCTAAATTATTACATTGGCTCAAAAGTATTGATTCGCCTAAGCCCAAAATCGTATTTGTAAATCACGGCGAAGAAAAATCATCTTTGATGTTGGTTGATGGCATCAGGCAAAAACTGGGAGTGGAAACGATTATTCCGAAGAAGAACCAGCAATTCGTAATTTAGATAGACAGAGATAAAGATATGGATTATGCGAGTTAAAAATTCGTCAATGAAAAGAATAACCGGAATAAAAAAAGTAATCTCCGGCCGGCAGCTTTTTTTGTTGTCGGCATTTTTTTTGTTTTTGATCCTGGCCGCTTTTAAGATGAACGGCTTGATGGCCAAAACGCAAGCCGTTGATTCAAGCAGCGTTGATGGTCAAATCATTGAAACTTATTTGAGGGCAAAATACGATGATGCCGGAGCGGTTTTGGTTTCCGGCGATTCCGGAGCCAAATATCAGCCGATTATTCTGGAACAGCCCAAAGCGCCTTGTCCCGATTCTGATTTTTCCGCTTATACTTCCGCCACTGTTGACAAGGCGCCGATTCCCGTTTTAATGTATCATCATGTCGCCTTGGCTCCCGAAGGCAGTGCCTTACCGGGATTGTATCATGATCCGGAAGTATTTGAAGACCAATTGCGGACATTAAAGCTTGATTGTTATAGCGGAATTTTCGTTGCCGAGATCGGGCAGTATTTGCAAGGCGATTACCGTTTGCCGGCTAAGCCGGTCGCTTTGACTTTTGATGACGGTTATGACGATATGTATATCAACGCTTTCCCTTTGCTCAAAAAATACGGCATGAGAGGTACGATGTATATTATTGTAGAGGCTTTGGGACTGCCCGGCTACCTGACTAATGATCAAGTTAAAGAAATGTCTGAGAGCGGTTATGTGGAGATAGCTTCACACACCTTGAACCACGCTAATCTTAAAACCGTATCTGATAGTAAAGCCTGGCAAGAGATTTTTGACAGTAAAGGATCGTTGGAAAAAATTATCGGCCAACCCGTTACTGACCTGGCTTATCCCTTCGGTTATTTTCGTCGGCGTGAGGAGGCTTATTGTCGTCGGGCCGGCTATTTGACTTGCGTCTCCACTTATCAAGGGGTAATCCAATCGTTGGATCGCCGTTATTCTATTTTCCGTTTGCGTCCCGGCTACCTTACTGGCGATGACTTGTTGGATTTTATTGATAAATATATTTTTTCCGGACGGGCTCTAGGCGGAAACTGATTTTATGCAAAAAAAAGAGCCAGCCGATTGCTCGACTGGATCTTTTAGTAGGCAGTGATTAGTAGCGTCCTTGTCCGCCGGAGAAACCGCCACGGTCTCCCGTGCGTTTTTCCTGAGGACGAGCTTCGCTGACTTTGATCTCTCTGCCCATCATGTCTTTTCCGTTTAAGGTTTCAATGGCAGTTTGGGCTTCCTCATCAGAGGACATTTCCACAAAGCCGAATCCCTTAGACCGTCCGGTTTCCCGATCGGTAATAACAGAGGCTGACACAACGGTACCGGCGGGGGAAAAGAAGTCTTTCAAATCATCATTGGTAGCGCTATAAGCGATTCCGCCGACATAAAGTTTGCTGGTCATAGTTGTAGCTGTTTTTAATTTTAGTTTATCCGTTGGCCAGACCTTTAGCACTTAAACATGGTTTAGAGAATGCACTTAAGTAGTTAACCTACGAACACTTTAAGTATATCACAGATTAATTAAAAAGTCAATAGCCAAGAGATTTTAACGTATTTATTGGCAAATATCATTATTATCATTAAATAGCTATGTCACTTACAATTAAAGTAAAGAAGTTATCACCCGAGGCCAGATTGCCAAAATATGTCCATCCGGGCGATGCCGGCATGGATGTTTACGCTATTAGCAAGAGCGAAACCGATAAATACGTGGAGTATGGCACGGGTTTGTCATTTGAGTTGCCAGCTGGTCATATGTTGCTCTTATATCCTAGAAGTAGTGTGACCAACACTGATTTAACGTTGGCTAACTCTGTCGGTGTCTTGGATTCAGGCTATCGGGGCGAGCTTAAGTTAAGATTCCGCAGGTCTGGCAAGAGCGATTATAATGTCGGCGATCGCATCGGCCAGATCATTATTTTGCCCTTCCCGCAAGTAGAATTTGCTGAAGTGGCGGAGTTGTCGGTAAGCGAGCGGGGGAGCGGTGCTTTCGGTTCTACTGGAATAAATAACGTTTTATAATAATATGAAAAAATTTTTCTGCTTGATTTTTTTAATCAGCTTGGCGACACTCTTCCCTTTTTCTGCCAAAGCTTATGAACGTATTACTGATTTTTCTTCCGACATCGCCGTTAATAAAGACGGGACATTGACAGTTACCGAAACTATTAAGGCGATAGCCGAACACAAGAAAATCAATCATGGCATTTATCGCGATTTAATCGTTAAATACCAAGGACCGGATAGGGATCATTATTATCAAGCGGGGATAAAGATTCTGTCGGTTAAGCGTGACGGATTTACCGAGCCGTATCATACGGAAATGTCCGGTTCCAATTTAAGGATTTACATCGGCGACAGCGAGAAATTAGTACCGTTAGGCGAGCCGACTTATGAGTTAACTTACCAAGTTTCCGGCTTAATACGTTATCTTGAAGAAATGGACGAATTATATTGGAATGTGACCGGCAATAATTGGGAGTTTCCGATTGAGCGGGCTCGCGCCCAAGTGACTTTGCCTTGGTCTCAGAAGGAATATGATACGGTTTTTTCTTACAGCGGTCTTTATACCGGTGTCGCCGGTTCTCGCGACCAAAATGGTTATTTTGATGAAATTGGCGGGAAGTTTGTTTATCGAGCCAACTCGGTGCTTTATCCCGGCGAGGGCTTGACGATTGTTTTAGGCTGGCCGCAGGGGCGTGTTGCCAAGTTATTGCCTGTTTTGCGGGAAGTTAATCCCGTGGTCAAATTTTTGAATTCCTTGACTCATCAGGACCGTATTAATATTATAAGCGGGTTATCGTTGTTGGTGCTTATTTATTTTTTAGTAATTTGGTTATGGCGCGGCCGAGGCCCACAGCCGGGCACGATTATCCCGCAGTATGATCCGCCGGCCGGGTTGTCGCCCGGCGATGTTGCTCATATTGCCAGTCTGGGCTCGGGTTTTAATAAAACCCTGGGAGCGTTAATAATCAGTTTGGCGATTAAGGGTAAACTAAAGATCGCCAAAAACGATGGTTTTTTCAGTGTAGCGAAATGGAAATTAGATCGTCTTAATAAGGGAACTGAAGACTTAAGCGAGGATGAAAAGCTGTTAGTGACTAACTTATTCAAAAAGAGCGGTAATTTGAAATTGCCTAATTCCGACAGCGGTTTATCAATGTTCATTCGCTGGACCTTCCGTCCATATTTTACTAAGAAATGGCATAAAGCCGCCTATGTGAATAACTCAATTTGGCTGTTTCTGGGGACAACTTTATCAGTTATGCTTTTAATGGCTTTTTGGTTTTTGGGCCTAGGGGAGTCGGCGGTAGTTTTTTTACCATTTATCTTCCTAGTCATATTTTTTATTGTTTTTCTTTCCTCCCTAATGAAAACATTATTCAAGCGCGATTTTAATTTAGTTGCTGTTATTTATTTGATCGCCATAGTTATAGTTTTTATAGTTGCCGGGATTATTTTGCGTCCGTTTTTTCTTGGGATTGCAGAATTGCCGGGCTCTTTCTGGGCTGATTCATTTTTGGCATATTGGTATCTGTTGCTTCTGTTGGCGGTGTTGGTTGTTAATTTTTTAGCTTTCAGGCTTCTTCGCCGGCCGACTACTGAAGGTCGAAAGTTACTGGATGAAATTGAAGGTTTTAAACTGTTTTTGGTTACGACCGAGAAAGATCGTTTGGAATTTTTCCATCCCATCAAGCAGATTCCGGAAGTATTTGAAAAGTATTTTCCTTATGCTATCGCTTTGGGCGTCGCTGATAAATGGGCGGCCAGATTTGATAATTTATTTAAAGAAACAGACGGTCAGTCCGCCTATGTCCCGATTTGGTATGGCGGATCATTGTCCAGTATCGGAGGGATAAGCGGAATCTCTTCAATCGGCTCATCCTTGGGCTCGTCTTTAGGATCATCCGGTGCCGGTGGCGGCGGAGGAGCAGGGGGCGGCGGAGGCGGCGGCGGAGGAGGAGGGTGGTAAGATGAAGACTCGCGCTAAAATCGGCAACAAGCAAGGCAACCCGGCGTACCGCACTGCCGCTACATTCAGGTATAATAAATGTTTTGATATTGTCGGAGCAAAAGCAAAAAATCCGGCTGTAAAAAATAAAAACCCGTCCTGGCCAAAAGGCCGAACGGGCGATGCAAAAGAGCTGAAAAATGATTAGATTTTTTCCGGTTGGGGGTCAAAGAGAATAATGGCGTTTTTGCTGGATAACAGCTTGACGATCTCCTCCCAGCTCTTGCCGATTTTGTCGGCAATAAGACGGCATTTTTTTTCTAGCTGTTGAGTCGGCAAACTTACCCACCAAGCGCGGTCGCCTCTGATTTTTCCTTCGGTTTCATACTCCTGAACTGCGGCGATTTCTTGAGTTTGCTGTATATTGAATTCGGCAAAGGCGATTTTGTGGCTATAGTAGAAACAGAATCCGCCGCATAATATTAACGTTAAACCGATAGTAATACAAGCCAGTCCCAGTTTTTTTCTTTTAAGAATTAAAAAGTAAGTACCCGATATGATTAGTATCGTAGAGCATTGTATTGATATGAAACAAGCGCTGGCCAAGATATCCCGTAGCATTTGCTTTCTCCTTTGCCCTTATATGGCGGTTAACTTTTTTAAGGTGCTTTTTAAAGTCAGTTGACAACTTTCAGATTATTATATATGATAATGGTTTGTTTGTCAAGAGTATGTCCAAAAAATTATTTCAACTAAAATCCAAGTATTCTCCGGCGGGGGACCAACCGCAGGCGATTGAAAAAATCACTAAAGGCCTGAAGCAGGGGCAGGATTTTCAAACGCTCATGGGTATAACCGGTTCGGGTAAGACTTTTACTATGGCTAATGTGATTGCCCGGCAGGATAGGCCTGTTTTGGTTATGGCTCCCAATAAGGCCTTGGCGGCTCAGCTTTATCGCGAGTACAAAAATTACTTTCCGCATAACTCGGTGAATTTTTTCGTGTCTTATTACGATTATTATCAGCCGGAGGCGTATTTGCCCAATACTGATACTTATATTGAAAAGGAAGCGATGATTAATCAGGAGATTGATCGGTTGCGCCATCAGGCTACCTCGGCCTTGCTGTCGCGGCAAGATGTGATTATTGTGGCCTCAGTTTCTTGTATTTATAATTTGGGCGTGCCCGTCAGTTATCTGGAGTCGGCTTTGCATTTGGCTATCGGTCAGCCCTTAGTGCGCGCTGATTTTATTCGTCAGTTGGTGCGCATGCATTTTGAGCGTAGCTCAGGAGAATTAAAGCGCGGACTGTTCCGTGTTAGGGGTGAGGTGTTTGAAATTATGGCCGCCTCGGAAAACATTATTTATCGCTTAGAGTTGGGCGATCAACAAGTCAAGGAAATCCATTTAATTGATCCTTTAACGCGCAAGATCGTTGAGGAGCTCAAGGATATCGTGATTTTTCCGCCTAAGCATTTCGTGTCTACCGAGCCCCAGATAGACGCGGCTATTAAGGATATTAAGATAGAACTTAAGGATCGTTTGAAATATTTCAATAAGAAGAATTTATATTTGGAAGCGGAACGATTGGAGCGCCGTACCCGTTACGATATGGAGATGTTAAAAACCGTGGGTTATTGCCATGGTATTGAAAATTATTCCCGCCATCTGGCCGGCAAGTTACCGGGTGAACCGCCGGATAGCTTGTTGGCCTATTTCCCACTTAAGGCTGGCAAACCCGATTACTTGTTAATTATGGATGAATCGCATATCGGTTTGCCTCAGGTTAGGGGAATGTATGCGGGTGATCGAGCCAGAAAGAATACCTTGGTGGAATTCGGCTGGCGCTTGCCCTCGGCCTTGGATAATCGGCCATTGAAGTTTGACGAGTTTTTGAAGCGTATCGGCCAGACGGTGTTTACTTCGGCTACGCCGGGTGATTGGGAAATCAAACATTCTAAGCAATTAATTGAGCAGGTTATTCGTCCAACCGGACTAGTTGATCCGCCGGTTGAAATCCGACCAGTGTTTGATAAGAATAAAAATTATAGCCAAATTGATGATGTTATTGCTGAGTCAATCAAGATTACAGCTAAGGGCGAGAGAAGCATCATCAATACTTTAACTAAGAAACAAGCTGAAGACCTGAACACTTTTCTTGTTCAGCAGGGGATTAAGTCTAATTATTTGCACAGTGATATTAAGACCGTAGCGCGTACGGAGATTCTGACCGCTTTTCGCCGAGGGGAATTTGACGTTTTAATCGGGGTTAATCTGTTGCGCGAAGGGCTGGATTTGCCGGAAGTGTCTTTTGTAGCCATTTTGGATGCTGATCGCGAGGGTTTCCTGAGATCGGAAACATCATTAATTCAGACTATGGGGCGTGCCGCCAGGAACGTCTCCGGCAAAGTTATTCTCTATGCTGATAACATTACCGGTTCCATCAAACGAGCAGTGAGTGAAGTGGAACGCCGCCGCATCAAGCAACTGGCATACAATAAAAAACACGGTATCATTGCTGAAACCGTGCGAAAGGACATTGAGGAGTTTTTGGATTTTAAGTCGGCGGATTAGTTCATCAATATTAAGAGTTAGTATTAATTCGGCAACAGCACTATTGGCTGATGATAGATGACTACGCACTCGGCGCCGCGAGATTTGGGCATACAGACGCTTATTAATTTTTGATGTTCTTCCGTGTAAGATGCATCTATTTTTTTTTGAATGCCGCCTGGTTCTAATACGTGTGCGTAGATGATGACAGTTTTTTGAACTACCGCTATTTTATTGCCGTTTTTCCAGCCTTCAGCTACCCAAGTCAATAAGAATTGCATTGTTGCTTTCTCCTATTTTGTTAAAGGCCTAATCCCATATCCTTTTGCCGTTGCAGTTCACGTTTCTTTTTTTCGGCTACCTGCTTTAATTGCTGTTTTTTTATCCGTTCATATAGCCAGAGGCGTACGCTTAAATAAATAGAAATAACAAGCCCGACGCCTAACATTACAAACCACAAAGGATGATCGTAAAAGGTAAGTATCTTGACCAAGGTGAGGGTGTCGGCAACGGCAAAGAGCAGAAGTAGGCGTTTAAATTTTTTGGCCCGGTCTTTGTCGTATTCCAGGCGTCGCCTGATTATATCAATTGTCTGCATATTTACTGCCTCCCGTTGATTAAATTTTTATTTGTTGCTAAAGTGCTTAGTTATTAGTACACCCTATCATAAAAATATCATGTTGTCAACTAAAAATAAAAGTAATCTTTGGCAAAAGCTGGCGCGAACAGGCCGGCCGATTTTGGCTTTGGCACCGATGGCGGGCGTGACTGATTCGGCTTTCCGGCAGATTTGTCGCCAATGCGGGGCAGACGTGGCTTATACAGAAATGGTTTCGGCCGATGGTCTGTATTATGATTCCAAAAAAACTCTGGCCATGCTTAAATTTTCTAAGCAGGAGAAACCGGTGGTTATACAATTATTCGGCAAATATCCGGAAAGATTTACTAAGGCGGCTCAAGTAGTCCAAGCCGCCGGTTTTGACGGAATTGATATCAACTTCGGCTGTCCGGCCAAGAAGGTTGCCGGCCATGGCGGCGGGGTGACTTTGATGCGCGACCTGGATAAATGCCGGCAGATTGTGGAAAATGTTTTGGCTGGTACTACATTGCCCGTGTCGGTAAAGTTAAGGTCGTCTATTAAAAAAGATGGCGGGGAAGTGACGGCCAGGGACTTTTTGCAAGTCATGAAGGATTTGCCTCTGTCAGCAGTAATGATTCATGGCCGGCCGTATGAGAACCCTTTTGCCGCCGAGATAGATTATGAGATGATTAAAGAATGTGTTCAGTTTTTTAAGAGGCAAAATCGCCAAGGCGTCGTTTTGGGTAATGGCGGGATTAATACTCCCCAAGATGCCAAAGAGATGATAGAGTCAACCGGTGTAGATGGCGTGGGTTTGGCGCGGGGTCTGTACGGCCGACCCTGGCTGTTTAAGCAAATCAAACAATATTTAAAAACAGGAAAGTATTCGGAGCTTAATATTAAACAGGTTGACAAAATAATATTGCAACACGCTCAGTCGGCTTTTAAAACCAAAGATCGCCAAGGTATTGTAGAGCTAAGAAAACACTTGGCTTGGTATGTATCCGGACGAGTCGGAGCCAAGGAGTTGCGAGCCAAATTAGTCAGAGTGGAAGATCTAAAACAATTGAAACAAATATTAAAGTAAGCCGTCGGCTAGTAAAATCATCAGGGCTAAATTGCAACTCTAATCTTTGAAAAACACTTAAAATCAAAAGACGCCTCGCTCGGGGCGTCTTATTTTTTACTTTTTGTTGGCCCTCCTTTGGGGTCGGCTTTTCGAGGCTGTTTTCCTTGGCGCTATTTCTTTGATAGTAACGCCTAAGGTGTCGGCATTTCGGCGTAAGTAGGTTTCGGGCAGGCCGTTTTTTGTTCCTTTAATGACTAAACATCGTTTTCTTTGCGGGTTGTCCCATTTTGGAATAATCCGTTCAGCTTCGTAACGGCCGATCGGCAGGGTCACTCGGGAATCGTAAATACCTGATCGATTGCGTCTATGGAAGCTGCTCTCGTAAGCTTCTTGGGAATAGCTTGTAATCACGAGTTGTCGGCGACAAATCAACAAAAATCTTTTCTTTGGCATGAACTTATCTCCTTGTTTCTATTTGTATTGTTAGAAAGTGCGGTTGTTAATATAAACAGGTAATAACCTATTGTAGCAAAGAATTGTTATTTTGTCAAATCCAGCGTTTCTTTTTGAAGTAAAAGAAGAGGCAGATAGCCCCGACTATCATGATGAAAATTATTATCCAAAAACCATTGGGATTATCAACGAAAGGCATGCCGCCAATCGTGTTCATGCCGAAAATCGCCGCTAAGAGAGTCAAAGGAAAGACAATGACGGAAAATACTGTCAGGGTACGCATAATATCGTTGAGCTTGAAGGAAATCAAAGAGGAGTTGGTGTCTTCGAGGGCTTCAATCATTTCTTTTTGTTCGCTCAAGATGTCCCAGATGTTTTTGGTGTGTTCTATCAAGTCGTTGTAAAATGTTTTCATCTCGCTTGAGTCCAAATACCAAACGCTGGATCGGCCCAATTTCTGAATAACGCCTTTGTGCGCTTCCATAATCTTGCGGAAATTTAAAATATTCCTCTTGGTCAATAAGATTTCCCGTACCATTTCCCGTTCCCGGCCGTCAAAGATGTTTTTTTCAATACTTTGGATGTCAACGCTCATGTGATCCATAATCGGATAACAATATTCTTGCAGACGGACAATAATCTCGTAAAGAAGCATCATGTTATTGCCGGACAAGTATTGCTCGCGGTAGAATTTGTCGCTGAGGCAGAGATTGAATAATTCAACCAGGGGCGGCAAATTGTTTTTGTGGCAAGTGATCAGAGAATGATCGCTAATGAAGAAATCCACTTCTTCAGCGTCAACAGTGCGGGTTTTTCTGTTATAAATCGGGAATTGCAGGATGAGGAAACAATAATTGTTCCGAACGTAAAATTTCGGCCGTTGGGCGAGATTTTTGGAAAAAGAATCGCGCAGATCTAGTTCATTGAACTTGAATTTTTTGCGCAGATAGTTTATTTCCTCTTTTTGAGCATCGACTATATTGGTCCAATTAAATGTTCCAATATTTGATTTTAGGGTGTTGATGTTTAATGACATAGCATGGGTTCAATTTAATTATAGCATAGATTTATTAATTAGTGTATAATAGTGGTATAATATAAGAGAAACAGAGGGGCAATAAACAGAGATAAGATCCGATTGAATCGTCACTTCCTAATTATTAATTTTTTATTTCTTTCCCCTTCATCATTTTATGCCTTTAGACCAAAAAGAATTGTTAACTCCCGGCCGGGAAAAGCAAGATACTGTTCCGGGCGCAGTCAAGGAGAGCGGATTGGAATTTGAGCCGGCACCGGAGGCGGCGCCGTCAGAGTTCGGTCAGCCTGATAGAGACAGCCGATTAAGGGAGCAGGGCGAAATCATCGTCGGCGGAGAGGCGCCTTCCGCACCGGTTGCTACCCCTGCTAATGCTGAGGCCTTGGAAACCTACAAGCAGATTGAGAGCATTCTGGAGGAGGATTTGGGCGAGCTCTATAATAACTTGTCTCCTCAGGATCAACAGATATTCAAGACTAGGGGCGAGGAAGCGGCTCGTTCTATTTTTAAGGTCGTTTATCATCAAACCAAGATTAAGGTTAAAAAGATTATCAGTTTAATTAAGAAGTGGCTGAGAATGGTTCCTGGCATCAATCGTTATTTTTTGGAACAAGAAGCTAAGATTAAAGCCGATAAGATTGTAGCTTTAGCCAGGAATGACAAAAAGATAGAATTTTAGATTAATTTTATAATTTAGGCGTCATTACAAATTTATAAACCAAAGTTTGTCTATCGTTATTTTTTATGCCCTTAGATGAAGTACAGAATCCTTATCAATTTGATTTGTTTTTGTTATTTTCCAGCATACCCGACGCGGTAATTTATGCGATTGTCGGTGTTGTTATTTTTCTGTTGGTTTGTTTTGTCGTCCTATTGATTATGCGTGCCGTTTTTAGATCCCAGAAGCGTTATCCCAAAGTTTTTCAACAGCATATTTTTTTGGTAACGGTGCCGCAGCGAGTTAAGGAAGAAGGGGAGAATAAAAAGCAGTTGTCGGAAATAATCTCGGAAATTGAAGGGTTATACGCCAATTTGGGCGGACTTAGGGCATCCAAGGGTTTTAAGGCTTGGCTGTTCGGTCGTTTTGATCACTGGTCGTTGGAAATTGTTTTGGGTCTGGACGGCTTGATTTCTTTTTATATCGCTGTTCCCGAATACTTAGTGGAGTATATTAAACAACAGATTTTTTCCAAGTATCCTTACGCGCAGATTGAAGAGACCGGCGATTATAACATTTTTAATCAGCAGGGTTTTGTCGCCATCGGTTATCTTAAACTGCTTAAGCAGAACATGTTTCCGATTCTGACCTATAAGCAGATGAATAATGTTGACCCGCTCGTGTCCATCATCAGTGTTTTATCTAAATTCGGCGATCAGCAGACCGCGGCTATTCAGTTGGTGATGCGTTCGGCTGTCGGCGGTTGGCGCAATAAGGGCGTTAAGGTGGCTTCAGAAATGCAACAAGGTAAAGATATCAAAAAGGCCTTGGCCGCGGCCAATCCCGGACTTTTTTCCGGTTTGAGTAATATTTTTGGTGCGCCTTCTGATTGGTTTTTTGCTTCTAAGCCCAAAGATTTGAGCAAGACCTCAGAACAATACCGTTTGTCGCCTATGGAGGAGCAGGCGGTTAAAGCGATTGAGGAAAAAGCTTCCAAGGCCGGTTTGGATGTCAATATTCGCGTCGTGGCTTTTGCGCCGCTGGAGTCTCAAGCCAATGAAAATCTCAGGCGTTTGATTGACTCCTTCGCGCAGTATTCCAGTTATCAATATGCCAACGGCTTTAAAGGAGTGGTTAAAGGCGACGGCAAACAACTGATTCATGATTTTATCTATCGCAGTTTTGATGATAAGGCTGGCATGGTATTAAACACCGAAGAAATGACTTCGTTATGGCACCTGCCCCTGCCTAATACCGAGGTGCCGAGAATTAATTGGTTGATGGCTCGGCGCCTGCCCCCACCTTTGAATATTCCGACCGAAGGCGTAATAGTAGGCGAGAATGTTTATCGTGGCCAAAAAACAGTCATTAAAATGAAAGACGCAGATCGCCGTCGCCATATGTATATCATTGGTATGACCGGTACCGGTAAATCCACGACCATGGCCACCATGGCGGTGCAAGATATCCGTGACGGCAAAGGCGTCTGCGTAATTGATCCGCATGGCGAATTGGTGGAAAACATTCTGAAAGGCATTCCCAAAGAGCGCGTGGAAGACGTGATTCTGTTTGATCCTTCTGATATGGAACGGCCGATTGGCCTGAATATGCTGGAGGCCAGCAGTTCTTACGAGATGGATATGGCGGCGCAAGAAATGATCAATATCTTTTATAAGTTATTGCCCGATCCGGCGATGGCCGGCCCGATGTTTGAGCATTATATGAGAAACGCGCTGTTAGCCCTGATGGCCGACCGCGAAGATCCGGGAACCTTAGTAGAATTGGCCCGTATTTTTACTGACGATACTTTCCGCAAGAAAAAATTAGAGCACGTAACCGACATTTTGGTAAAAGATTTTTGGGAGCGAGAATACGCCATGTCCCAGAAGGGCTCTACGGGCGCCGATATGCTGTCCTATGTCATTTCCAAAACCGGCCGATTTGTGGAAAATGAGCTGATGCGCAACATTATCGGCCAGTCTCATTCAGGCATTAATTTTCGCGAAGCCATGGATTCGGGCAAGATCTTATTGTTGAATCTATGCAAAGGCAAGATAGGCGAGACTAATAGCAGTTTGCTGGGCCTAATCGCCGTCGCTAAGTTGCAGATGGCGGCTTTGTCCCGCGCCGATATGCCGGAAGATCAGCGCCAGGATTTTTTCTTGTATATTGATGAATTTCAGAATTTTATTACCGATTCCATTTCCATCATTTTGTCCGAAGCCAGGAAATACAAACTTAATCTTTGTCTGGGCCATCAATTCATTTCGCAGTTGGTGCAAAACAATGATACGCGCGTGCGTGATGCAGTTTTTGGCAATGTGGGCAATCTATTGGTTTATCGTATCGGCGTGGATGATTCGGAGATTATCGCCAAACAATTATCGCCGGTGGTCAATGAATATGACGTGATGAATATTGAAAAATACAACGCTTACTTCCGTATTATGATTGATAATACGGCTATGCCGGCCTTTAATATAAAGTGTTATCAACCATCTGACGTGGTTCAGATCAATCCTGAGATTGTTACACCGCTTAAGGAATTATCCCGCCTCAAATACGGTCGCGACCATCAATCGGTGGTGCGGGATATTATGGAGCGCAGTCAGATCGGCCGGCTGGGCGGAGCCAAAAAAGAAAGCCCGGGCGAATTCGGGTTTTAAATCAGGAATATGATATATGATGGGCGACATTTAACAGGGGACCAAATTGTTTTTTGTTGTCAGCCGGCTTATTGATAACTGTTTGTTGCGCATTATTCAAATCAGATACAACAAAATTGACTTTATAGTCATTTTTTTGTTATATTACACCCATAATTAACTAGTAATTATTATAAATGAGCAGCGCTTTATACCGTAAATACCGACCGCAGACTTTTGCGCAAATGATCGGCCAGAATCATATCAAGATTACCCTTCAACATCAACTGGAAAGGGGAGAATCGGCTCACGCTTATTTATTTTGCGGTCCGCGCGGTTTGGGTAAAACTACTAGCGCCAGATTATTCGCCAAATCCATCAATTGCGAAAATCGTACGGCCGGTGACAGCGAGCCCTGCAACACTTGTTCGTCCTGTTTGGATATTATGGCCGGCCGATCGGTGGATATTATTGAGATTGACGCCGCCAGTAATACCGGCGTGGATAATGTGCGGGAGAATATTATTGAGAATTCCCGTTTTACGCCGGTCAAAAGTAAGTACAAAGTGTTTATTATTGACGAGGCGCACATGTTATCCAACGCCTCGTTCAATGCTCTGCTTAAGATTATGGAAGAGCCGCCGGCGCATGTGCTGTTTATCCTATGCACTACGGAAATCCATAAGTTACCTCTGACTATTATTTCCCGTTGCCAGCGTTTTGATTTTAAGAAAGTAACAGCTGAACAGCTCCTAAAACGTTTACAGTTGATCGTTGAGGGTGAGAATAAGAAAGTAGACGATGAAGTACTTAAGCGAGTGGTAGTGGTTTCTGAAGGATGCGTGCGTGATGCGGAAAGCTTATTGGCTAAGATTTTGTCTTTGGGCGATGATATCACCTTGGAACAAGCGGAAATCGTCTTGCCACGTAGCGACTTTCAGATTATTTTGGTTTTTGTGGAGTATCTGGCGGAAAAAAACGCCGCCGCCGCCGTAGAGCATATTAATCGTTTAATGGAGGAAGGGGTTGATTTGTCGGTATTTACGGAAAATTTGTTGGAATTTTTAAGACAAATGATGCTGGTCAAGGTTAACGGTCGTTTAGCTGTTTTTGGCTTGGAATTCAATGATGATTTGGCGGAAAGCATTAAAGACTTGGCTGATAAGTTTAATTTTGCTGAAATCGTAGAGATGGTAGAAATTTTTTCTGACAAGGCCAAGGAAATAAAGCAAGCGCCAATAATGCAATTTCCTTTGGAGATCGCTGTTATTAGATTAGTGGAACGCGTTTCCGGCGTTAAGCCTGATAAAACTGTTTTTGCCGCCGTTTCGGCACCTGTGACCGCAGTCGTTTCTCCGGCTGGCAAGTTGAACGATTCAGTTCCAGTTGCCACCATAAAAAAAGATACACCGATTACTGATAATAAAATCGAAACAGCAACAGCTCCGGCTGTTAGCCAGCCAGTCGCCAGCCAGCCGACCATTGCCGCTACAGCCAGCCAGCCGACCTTAGATCAAAACGTGTCTTTGGCGGATATCGCTGCCAATTGGGGCCAGCTTGTTAATCGTTTAATTAAAACTAATTTTTCCTTGGGCTCTCTTTTGCGGATCAGCCAACCGTTATCTTGCGACAGGGGAGTATTGCAGGTCGCTGTTACCAGTCTGTTCTATAAGAATCGCCTGGAAACTCAAGATAACCAGAAAATAGTAGAAGATACTCTGTTGGAAGTAGCGGGAATCAATATCAGAGTCAAGGGAGTGGTGTCGCAAACCGTGGTGCCGTTGGAAGTAGCGATTGATTATGGTGAGGATTTGGCCGTGCCGCCTAACGATTTTTCACCGCCGCCGGCTGAATCGGTGCCCGGGGTTGTTCCGGTTGTCCCGTCGATCAAGCTTGATCCGACAGAGGATGTCTTGGGTATGTTGTAAAATCCGTTAAGGATAAAATAAATATTAATATGAAACGATCAGAAATCATTATTTCCGCCGGCTTAGTGCCCATTGATTATTTAATGGTGGTTTTAGCCGGTATTGCCAGCTATTATTTCCGTTTCTGGGAGCCGATCAGCGCTTATCGCCCGGTAGTTTTTAATTTGCCGTTTTCGTATTTTTTGAGCTGGCTTTGGTTGATGGCCGTAGTCTGGATTGTCACTTTCGTTTTAGCCGGATTATATAATATGCGTGGCACTTCGCGGGCGGTTGATGAAGTTTCCAAGATTATTCTGGCTTCTACGGCGGCCGTAGCCATCTTGATGTTTTTATTTTTCTTTTCCCGCTCCTTGTTTGATTCCCGTTTTATTATTCTGGCTGCTTGGTTCTTCTCTATTATTTCAGTAATGTTCGGCCGTGGCCTGATGCGTTTCCTTCAGCGTCGCTTGTATGGCTGGGGCGTGGGCATTCATCGGGTGATTATTATCGGTGAAGGCAATGCGGCTGATGAAGTGGTTCGGGAATTTACGGCTAACCCGCGCGCCGGTTATCGCGTTGCTGACCAATTTAAGAATTTTGATGCGGTTACGGAAAAAGAACTGCTGGAGTTGAAAGCGGCGGACAAATTTGACGAGATTTTGGTGGCGCGTGCTGATTTATCGACGGAAATCTCGGAGAAGCTCCATGACTTTTCCTATGTCAATCATGTGGAGCTTAAGTATATTGCGGATATTTTTGATTTTCCCATTAATAATTTTGTCATTGATAATATCGCCGGTCTACCGGTAGTGGAATTGAAGAAAACCAAGTTGGACGGTTGGGGCCGGATCGGTAAGCGTTTGTTTGATTTGGTTGGTTCGGCTTTGTTGATAATCCTGCTATCGCCGATTTTGGTTATCATTACTTTAGCGGTCAAATTAAGTTCGGTTGGGCCATTGTTTTTCACTTACAAACGCATCGGTGAGTACGGCAAGCCTTTTACCTATTTCAAGTTCCGCACCATGATCAAAGACGCGCATAAATTTCGTTTTGATGAGGAATTCATAAAAACGCAAGAAAATGTCCGCGCCGGCACGCCCATGATGAAATTCAAGAATGACCCGCGCATCACGCCGGTCGGAAAATTTCTGCGGCGTTATTCATTGGATGAGTTGCCGGAGCTATTTATTGTCTTCGCCGGCAAAATGTCTTTAGTCGGTCCCAGGCCTCATGAAGTTGAGGAAGTGGAAAAATATGAAAGTTATCATAAGCGCGTTTTGTCCATCAAGCCGGGCATGACCGGCATGTCTCAAGTCGCCGGACGCAGCGATTTGGATTTTGACGAGGAAGTTCGTTTGGATGTGTGGTATATGGAGAACTGGTCCATGAAACTGGATTTAATGGTTATGTTTAAGACGCCTTTTGCCGTAGTGCGTAAGCGGCAGGCGGAGTAATCTGTTTAGATGTATTGATTTAGCCTAAGCACCTGGTATCATTATAGTATCGTCCCGAGAGTTGTCTCGGGACTTTTTTATAAGATATGTTTAACAATTTGGGAATAAAAAAGCGCCTCGCCGCAGAGTGCGACGAGGCGTTGAAATTAAACTAACCCAACGATTAGGGGACAAATGCGACACCGCCCCTCCTGTTGAGAATCGCGAGCTTACCATCGATTCTTATATACCTGAAAGCACAGTAGTCCGCCGAGCAGCTGCTCAGCATCTCAACTGTTGGCGGGTTCATTTCGAACTTTTCCGCTGGTTGGGGGGTCTTGACGGCGTTGCGGGCGTCAAGACATGAAGCGAAGGCGAGGGCGGTAATGAATACTACAACTACTATCGCCATCAGGGTCGGATTATAAGAATGCATTTTTCTTCTCCCTTGATTGATGGTTGAAGTTACGGTCTATTGGTTGGAATCACTATGACCGAGTTTAGAATTCCCGATACGTTCATTTCACCCTCAGGTAACGGGTTGGTTAGTCGCATCACGTGTTTTACCAACCAGTAGAAACTTTTTCCTTCCCAGTAGTACTTTTTACCATTGGCCGTGGTGCTTACCCCGGCCGCTTTCAGCGCCCCGTCGTCAAAGTAAATTATGTCGTCCACGTTGATCGGTTCTGACCATTCCAGAAATATCGTCCGCTCGAAAGCGACTTCTCTAAATATTACCTCATAAACGTGTTTCATCTCGTTCTCCTTGCGTGGTTTTTTACTTTTACCCAAGGCGTTACATAAGTTGTTAGCCTAAAAAACATACTTTTAAAAGTGCCAGATATCATTTAATGATAGCATACTTATAATATTTTGTCAAGTATTTATCCACAATTGAGATATTTTGCCTAATTTTACCTATTTTTATAAGGAAACAGCCCGCTCCATTTTTTATTTACTGAAATTTTGCTATTATTAAAGAAGCTTATGGTCAAATACGTTTTACATACTGCCTCAACAGTTAAGGATTTTAAAATTGATTACGCTAAAGAGCTTAATGAGGAACAACACAAGGTCGTAACCGAGGGCTACGGGCCTTGTTTAGTTTTGGCCGGCGCCGGTTCGGGTAAAACTCGCACCTTGGTTTATCGCGTAGTTTATCTGTTGGAACAGGGCGTACCGGCCGGAAATATCATGCTGGTAACTTTTACCAACAAGGCGGCCAAAGAAATGCTAGAACGCATTGGGGTGTTACTTAAAGGCGAAGCCAAGGGGTTGTGGGGCGGAACTTTTCATCATTTGGGCAATCGGCTGTTGCGGATGTACGGCGAGCGGATAAATATCGCTAATAACTTTACGATCTTAGATGAGGAGGATTCTTTGACTTTGCTTAAGAATTGCCTGAGCCGGGCCAATCCGCCGGAGGATAAGTATTTCCCCAAGGCCAAGGTCATTCGTTCCATTATCTCTTTGTCGCAGAACTTGTGCCAGCCCATCCGCCAGGTCATAGCTGAGCGTTATGATTATTTTAAAGACAATTATTTGCCGTGCATTTTGGAGACGGCTGATTTGTATAAGGAGCGCAAAGCTCAGATTAATGCTTTGGATTTTGATGACCTCCTAATCAAATGGAATGAATTGCTGGAACAATCACCGGAAATAAAAAAGCGTTTGGGCGAAAAGTTCGCTTACATTTTGATTGACGAATTCCAAGACACTAACGCTTTGCAGTCCAAGATTATCGCTAATCTGGCCAGCCCTCAGCGCAACATTTTGGCGGTCGGCGATGACGCCCAAAGCATCTATGGCTTTCGGGGCGCCGATGTTAATCATATTTTGGATTTTCCTCAGCAATTTCCCGATGCCAAGATTCTGCGATTAGAAATCAATTATCGCTCTACACCCGAGATTCTGGCGCTGGCCGATACATCAATTAATCGCAATGAAGCTAAGTTTGAGAAACACCTCAAGGCGATCCGAGCCAAAGGCGCCAAGCCGGCTGTGGCGGCTTTGACTGATAATTATCAGCAAGCTGAGTTTGTTTGTCAAAGGATTTTGGATTTGCAACGTGATGACGGCCTGGCGCTTAATAATATGGCTGTACTGTTTCGGTCGCATTTCCAATGCTTGGAATTGGAAATGGAACTTAATAAACGAAATATTCCGTATCAGATGCGCGGAGGCATGAGGTTTTTTGAGCAGGCGCATTTGAAAGACGTTCTGGCTTACTTGAAAATTTTAGCCAATTTTCGCGACGAGGTTTCTTGGTTGCGTCTTCTTAGTATGCAGGGCGGCATCGGCGAGATGACGGCAGAAAAGATTTGGCGCCAGGCCGCGGTTTTGGGCGATTTGGAAAAGTTGTTGGGTTATAAGCTGGAACTTGGCTCTAAAGCCGCTTTCGGCTGGTCCGTCTTAAGGCGCATATTGGAGAAAATCGCGCAATTAGATAAGAATGATTTGCCCGCGTTAGTAACTGTTATTATTGATTCCGGTTACGAAAAACATTTGCAAGCCAACTACGAGAATTTTCAGGATCGGCTGGATGATTTGACTCAGTTGATAGAATTCGTCAAATCTTACGACAGTTTGGAAAGATTTTTGGCCGATACGGCTTTGTCGGAAAACTTCCAGGGTCAATCGCGCGCTGAGCGACTGGCGAATGATAATGAACAATTAATCCTGTCTACCATCCATCAGGCTAAGGGCTTGGAGTGGCCGGCAGTGTTTGTGATCGGCTTGGCGGAAGGCCTGTTTCCGCACGCCAGAGTTTATGATAAGCCGGCGGAACTGGAAGAGGAGCGGCGGTTGTTTTATGTGGCTTGTACCCGCGCCAAAGACCAATTATATTTGAGTTATCCGTTATTCGGCCGAGACAGTATATTGCACCCGTCGCAGTTTATTAGGGAGTTGCCGACGAAGTTATATGATCGCTGGGATGTGGAGGAAGATGAAGATGAGGTGATTTATGTGGATGAAGCAGGGGAGCGCGCGCTCGGACCGGGCAAACGAAAAGGCATCTTGGATTTTGATCCGGAATTGGAGGTTGAGGAGTCGGATTATTAATTCGGCCAGCTATTGACAAAATACACCATGTTTCTTATTATATTTGCATGATGCAAATCATATTAAGCGCAACCTTGAAAACTGACAACTAAAATGAAAGGAGGCCATTATGCTTGTCTCTGAGAATCTTAAGGCTGGTGAAGGCTGTAAGAAAACGGTCAAACGTATTGAGGTGGGTTTTTCCACCGGTCGGGAAATGGGCGATTCAAAATATAAGATGCGTATTTATGCGGATAAAGGTAGAAACGACGTTCCTTTTTTGAATTTAATCAAACGCGCCGTTGAAAATTTTTATTACGGTCTTTTCTATCAAGGCTTTAATAATGATCCGATACAGATTGATGCTTCAAAAGCTGAAGTAATCAGAAATATACGCGTTACTCTTTATGCTCGTAATCCGTATAATGGCCATTGTGATTTTTATCACTTGGTTCTTTGTCTTGATCCCGTAGACGAACATAGCGATAAAGTCATGTTTTGCTATCGTCGAAGATAATTTCTGGCGGATCGTCTGCCGCCAGTTCGTCCAATTCGTTGTTTTGTAACCAATTTAATCCCGTGATGTGACTGGTCACGGGTTTTTTGTTTGCTCAAAAAGGAATAAAATGTTAAAATGCAGGCGTATGTGGATGCTAATCATTGTCGCTTTTTATTTGCTTTTGCCCGCCTATTTGGCCAATATGGCTCCGCCCGTATTCGGCCGTCTTGGTTTGCTGAAATTATTGGCCAAGCCCATTGACGGCGGTCGCAAATGGCGCGGGCAATATATCTTTGGAACCGGCAAAACCTGGCGTGGGATTTTGGTTGCTGTAATTTTCGGCATTTTGGGTGCCGGTTTGCAGGCCTGGCTTTTTAATTACCCTTATTTTGAGGGGATCTCCCTGGTGGATTATCCGAGTGTCTGGCTGATATTCGGTTTTCTGGCCGGACTGGGCGCAATTCTGGGCGATTTGGCTAAGAGCTTTTTCAAGCGCCGCATTGGCGTTGTTTCCGGCGGCGTCTGGCCCGTATTTGATCAGTTGGATTTTGTCGCGGGATTTTTTTTGTTCACCTGGTGTTATGCGGCGCTGTTCTGGCAGGTTGTCGTGGCCGCTTGTTTGCTTACTCTGGTGCTTCATCCCTTAACTAATATCATCGCTTACTTGCTAAAACTGAAAAAAGTTTGGTGGTAATATAATCAATTACAGTTTTTAAATTACGAATTATTAATTTTTTATGTCTATAACCTTGGTTTTGATCGCTTTGATAATTGTTTTGGTCGCCGCGGTGGTCGGTTTATTTGTTTTTTTTAACAGCAAATTATCGCAATTAGCCGCGCCCCAGGATGATAAGACGGCGCTTTTGCTGTTTGAACGCATTAAGGAATTGAATCAGACTATGGATAGCAGTATTCGCGGGCTGAATCAAACTATGGATAGCAAACTGACCGAATCATCGCGTCAAATGCAAACGCAGTTTGGTCAGAGTATTAGTATTATCAGGGGAGTGACCGAAAAAGTTACCGAATTGCAAGCTACCAATAAACAAGTCATGGGTTTTTCGGAGCAATTGAAGAATTTGGAAAAAGTTTTGACCAGCCAGAAACAGCGCGGCAACCTAGGCGAGGCCGGCTTGCATTTGGTGTTAGATAATATTTTGCCGCCGACCGCCTTCAAGATTCAATACCAGTTTGACGACGGTGATATTGTGGATGCCGCGATTTTTACTAAGGACGGCATTATTCCCGTAGATGCCAAGTTTTCGTTGGATAACTATAATCGCGTAATTAATGAGGATGATGAAGAAAAGCGTTTGCAATACGAAAAGGAATTCAAGAACGATTTGAAGAAGCGCATTGACGAAACCAGTAAATATATCAAACCGGACAAGGGAACTTTGGACTTTGCTTTCATGTTTATTCCCGCCGAGGCTATTTATTATGATCTGCTGGTCAATGAAGTCGGCGCGATTAAGATAAACACCCGTTCGTTGATTGATTACGCTTTTAAGGAAAAGAAAGTGATTATTGTCTCGCCTACTACCTTTGCCGCTTACCTGCAGACGGTTCTGCAAGGGTTGCGCGCTCTAAAAATCGAGGAGCAAACCAAAGATATCATTAAGCGGGTGGAAATGCTGCAAAAACATATCGTGGCTTATGATGACTATTTCAAAAAGCTGGGCGGTAGTCTGGCCACGACGGTTAATGCCTATAATGCGGCGGACAAAGAACTGAAGAAAATTGATAAAGATGTGGTCAAGATCACCGGCGCCGAAAGCGGCATTGATTTGTTGCAGATAGAAGGGCCGAAAAAAACTGATTAATATGAGGTACTTAGAGGGCGAAGAAAAAATACTGGCTGAAGAATATTTTTCTGCGGCGGCCGAGATAGCCAAGCAAGCCACTTGTGAGCGATCCAAATGCGGTACGGTAATAGTCAGGGAAGGGCGGATCATCGGTTCGGGCTTCAATTCGCCGGCCGGCAATCTGGAAAGCCAGCGGCGTTGTTCAGCGTTTAAAAGCGATTTGCATATCAAGGTGACGGATAAAACATGTTGCGTTCACGCCGAACAGCGAGCGATTATGGACGCTTTACGCCGTCAGCCTGACCGATTAAGCGGAGCGGTTTTGTATTTTACCCGCTTAAACGGTAACGGAGAAGCGACAGAATCGGGTCGGCCATATTGCACTCATTGCAGTAAATTAGCTCTTGATACCGGTATCAGCGAATTTGTCTTATGGCACAAGGAGGGAATTAGCGCTTATCCGACAGACGAATATAATTTATTGTCTTATCAATATCAAGAATAATTTTATGCCAAAGATCGCTATTATTGGCGGGTCAGGGTTGGATGATCCGCAAATTTTGCAAAACGCCACGGAAAAAATCGTAGGAAATAGATACGGCCAGCTGGCTTCGCCTTTAACGCTCGGACAGATCGCCGGCGTGGAGGTGGTGATCTTGGCGCGTCATGGCAAGACGCACAATATTATGCCGACCAAGATTAATTTTATGGCCAATATCCAGGCGCTTAAGGATGAGGGTTGTACACACATCTTGGCTACGACTGCTGTTGGATCATTGAGAGAAGAAATTAAACCGGGTAATCTGGTTTTTCCTAATCAGTTTATTGATTTTACCCGCCATCGCAATCTGACTTATTTTACCGACGAAGTGGAGCATAAAGCCATGGCTGATCCTTATGATTCGTTGTTACGTAGCATGTTACGTAACACTTGCGATGAGTTGGGTTTTGATTATAATTATGATAAGACGGTAATTACGATTGAAGGACCCAGATTTTCCACCCGCGCTGAAAGCCACATGTTCCGCCAATGGGGAGCGGATATCATTAATATGTCCACTTGTCCGGAAGTGATTCTGGCTAATGAGCTGGGCTTGCCTTACCAGACTATCGCCATGTCCACGGATTATGATTGTTGGAAAACCGATGAGGTGCCGGTAACTTTTGAAATGGTGATGCAACGTATGACTGAGAATGCGGAAAAGGTGAAGCAGTTATTGATTAAGATTATACCTAAGATTAAATAGTTTTTTGACGCTGCGCCTACCTGCCGGCAGGCAGGCTTGCAAAAATTTTTCGTGAACGCCCTGGCTCCGCTTGGCGGCGGACACTGAAGATCAGCACAAGATTTTAATAGTCGCAGGTTTTATAAAATTAATAATTTTTAATTCGTAATTCGTAATTGAATCTATATGCCTATTAAATCACGCATTCGCACGGTGGCGGACTGGCCCAAGAAAGGCGTTATGTTCCGCGACATTACTACTTTAATAAAAGACCCGGTCGGACTGAAGTTATGTTTGGACGATTTTGCGGAAAGATATAAAAACAAGGATATTGATGTCATTGTCGGTATTGATAGTCGAGGATTTATTTTGGGCGGTGCTTTGGCTTACTTGTTGGGCAAAGGTTTCGTACCGGTGCGCAAGAAAGGCAAATTGCCGGCGGAAACGGAAAGTGAAACTTATAATTTGGAATATGGCACTGACACGATAGAAATCCATAAAGACGCCATTACGCTCGGCCAGAGAGTATTAATTGTTGACGATCTGATTGCCACCGGCGGTACGGCTCTGGCCGCTTCCAAATTGGTTAAAAAATTGGGGGGAGAAATAGAGGAGTTGGCGTTTATTGTGGATCTGCCGGATTTGGGGGGTGGTAAGAAATTGACTGATGCCGGGCTTAAATATTATGCCCAGACTGAGTTTGCTGGGGAGTAGTATCCTTGACATTTTTTATCATTTACGGTATAGTGTTACGAACTTTAGTTCTTTATATAATTAATCAAAGTCAGGGGAATAAAATGCAATAAACAGTAAAGGAGGATTGGCCATGGGAAAGGACGAAAAGAGCTGTGATGAAAGGTTAAGTGACGCTTTAGTGGCTTTGGCGGTAAGTTTGTCCGGAGAAAACCTGGGCAAGATGATTTCTGTCATTAATTCTCAAATTAAAGATTATTGCCTACGTAGAGACGGTAATACGGGTCGTGATATGGCTAATGTTTTAGCCGTTGCAGTATTGCGTATCGCCAAAGAAACCAAACCGGAGTCTTTGGATATTATAGCCAGAGAGCTCGCTGAGGCGGAGATATTGGCGCTCGTTTTCCCTAGTCGTGCCGTTGAGATAGCCGATGCCGCCTCTACTCAGGCGGATTTGATCGCTTTGCTTGTACCGGCGGAGATAGTCGGTATCTGTAGAAAGTTATCCCCCGAAGCTTTAGTTAATGTTGTGGGTACAATGGTCAAAAATCACAGCAAGATCGGTTATCATCCTTTAGCCGATACTGAAGTATTCAGGAGATACTTTCCGGCCGAAGCCGAACGCTTTGGCAAATCTGCCGAAGACAAAAAGAAAGGGTAAAACCATGTCTTTGTGTATAAATTGCAGCGGTATTATCCGAAAGCCGGGCGTGCCCGTCGGCGGTTGCACTGCATCAGGCTGTAATAATCTGGCCACGCATCAGGGGTATGAGTATTGCCCGCACTGCGCCAAAGAATTGGGCCGTTGCGAATCTTGTGGTAAAAGGCAAGAGAAACAGCATCAGATCGAAGACTAGGACATTATGAGCGGACACGAGTTGTCCGCTTTTATTTTTGTTTTGATTTGTGTTATAATATTATTAATTATGCTAAAGGAAGATGACAAATTGAAACGGTTAATCACGGCAGTTTTTCGTGACTATTTTGTTTATGCTCCGGTTAAGCGGGACGGGAGGCTTTTGGCACAGGAAGCTAAGGTGCCGGACGAAATTGATTGGTCAGGCAAGTTAACCGAGAACTCTTGGAAAGAGTTGTTTTTGCCTCATCGGGAAAAGTTGTTTGAAGGCCGGCAGGGATTGGCGGAGACCAAAGGCGAACAGCCGCCGGTGGCCTGCTTGGGCATGAATATTTTGGATTTGAAGGCGCTGACGCTCTTTGATTTGGTTTTCGGCAACGATGTCTATTATCAAAATCGTCGGCAGAAAACCGTTGTTATCGGCTATGGTGCTGATTGGCCCAACAGCTACAAGAAAAGTAAAGTTTTTTCCCATAATTTTAAGGAGGACGCGCTGGAGCATGTGTCGTTTGATGTTTTTATTGCCGGCCGCAAAGGCGGGGAGCCGATTTTTTATTCCGGCTCTTCAGTCGGCCGTAAATTATTGGAGAGTTGCCGTATCAAGGATTTTGAGAATATCAAATTTGCCGGCGCCATAGCTGAAAGCGGGCCGGACAAGCGTATGTTGGAAATTAAAGGTAAATTGGAACGTTCTGCTAATCATTATTTATGGGATAATTTGGATCAAGTTTGTTTGGCCTGCGGCAAATGCACCGTTGCCTGTCCGACTTGTTTTTGTTTTGATTTGGAAGACAAGGCTAATCCTGATGATCCGCGGCGCGATCGCCGGTGGGGGAGCTGCTTTTATAATGATTTTTCTCTGGTCGCCGGCGGACATCAGGAATTGGATACGGTCAGGAAAAAAATATTTTTTTGGTATTATCATAAATTTGTGCGTATTCCCAAAGAATATTCCCATGTTGGGTGCGTATCCTGCGGCCGTTGTACGCGCACTTGTCCGGTCGGCATTGATATTGCCAAAAATATCGCTAAGATTTCAAAATTGAAATAAGCAAAATATTCAGTAGCATAAGATGCGTAATATTTATCAACCGCAAGAAGTTAAGGTGATCTCCGTCAGTCGCGAATCAATTGACACGGTTCTTTTGAGATTCCAATTTATTGATAAAAAACGCCAGAAGGCTTTTGCTTTTTTGCCCGGGCAATTTATGCAGATCGGCTTTCCCGGTTGGGGCGAGTGTCCCATCAGTATTTGTTCCTCGTCGGCTGACAGCAAGAAGTATTTTGAATTGGCTGTCCGTGACGTAGGGCAATTGACGCACAAAATCAACGAATTAAAAAACGGAGACGAAGCGTGGGTCAGGGGACCGTTTGGTAACGGCTTTGATACGGGTCTTTATACCGGCAAGGAATTGATTTTGATCGGCGGTGGCTGCGGTTTTGTGCCGCTGAGGCCGTTGATCATTGACTGTTTGGCTGGCCGCATCAAACCCAAATCGTTGAAAATTTTTTACGGCTGTCTTAATGAAGATACGTTATTATTCAAGAAACAATATCCGGAATGGAATCGCGGAGCGGAATTGAGCGTTATTCTGGAAAAACCGACTGAGCGGTGGCATGGTGAAAAAGGCTTGATCACCGCTTTGATCCAAAAACGCCAGATATCTTCTTCTGCCGTAGTGGTGATGGTAGGTCCGCCCATAATGTATCGTTTTGCCGTCAAGGAGCTGGAAGCCAAAAAAATCAAAGCCCAAAATATTTGGGTATCATTGGAACGGCGGATGTATTGCGGGGTCGGCGTTTGCCAGCATTGCGCTATTGGGCCGTATTACGTCTGCAAGGACGGGCCAGTATTCAGTTATTCCCAGCTTAAAGATATTCCTAACGCTTTATGACCATCAGTATTCTGATTTACCTTTTGCTTTTTTTGGTGTTGCTTACCGCGGCTTACGGCGCGTATTCGGCCGCGCCTTGGTTGCCTACCAGGCGTCGTGATGTTCAGCGCATGATGGATTTGGCGGAGATCAAAAACGGCTGTAAAATTTATGACTTGGGTTGTGGCGACGGCCGGCTGGTTTTTGAAGCGGCTAAACGCGGCGCTACGGCCACCGGGGTAGAAATATTCTTTCTGCCTTGGCTGTATGCCAGGATTAAAAGTTTTTTCATTCCTCGGACTAAGATTTTATTCGGTGATTTATTTTTTCAGGATATTTCCGATGCCGACACGATTTTTATTTTTTTGTTGGACAAGAGTTATAAGCGGCTGACGGAAAAGTTCAGTCGAGAGCTTAAGCCGGGGGCGCAAGTTATTGTGGGCTGTTGGCCCATAGCCGAGTGGCAGGATAAGCTTGTTTCCTCCAGTCAGCCGGCGGATAATCTGCCGATGTTTGCTTATAAGATTTCGGGAGATAGGCTCATTCACCAGCCAGTCAGAAACAACGATAATAAATAATTTATTAATAATTAACCATAAAGCCATGCTCGCTATCGCACTCATTATCATCGGAGCAATTTTTTTGCTCAAGAATCTCGGCCTGCTGACCGTCATCAATTGGGATGTCGTTTGGCCGATCGTTTTGATCGGCGTCGGCGTTCTGATGCTGTTTAAGAAAAAAATGTAGTTATGTGCCTGACCGTGCCGGCGCAAGTGATTTCCGCCGCTGACAATTATTTGGAGGTGGAAACCGCCGGCACCAGGCGCCGGGTTAAGCGCGCCTTTTCGGCGGTGCCGCAAGTAGGCGATTGGGTATTGGTAAACGCCGATTTGGCCGTAGTCAGAATAACAGAACAGGAAGCTGAGGAGATTGCCGGTTACTTGTCACCGGCGAAAAAAGTATGAACGGAGAAAAGATTAATGGCATGGTTTTGGCGGCGCGCTATGCTTTCATGCCCAATAAATTGCGTTATTGCGGCGGCGACAGGAATTCCCAATTATTTTCTTATGTTTCCGCCGGGGTTAGCGATGGGGGATTGGGCGAATTACTGGAAGAGTTTGATACCATGTTCCCTTACATAAGTTTTATCGCTCACGCCAATAAAATCGCCGATCCTTTTGATTATCGTGTGGTGGAAGCGTATTGGATCGGTAATGATTTGCTTAGCCACATTGATTTCAACGCTTTTTATCGTTACATGGTGGACATTCAGCGTTTGCCCAAATCCTATAAGCCGGAGTTGGCGGAAAAGATTTATGGCAAGATTACTTTGGGCGCCAAACCACATCACTCCTGGCATGTTTTCAATATTCCTAAGCGTATGGGTCCGAACGCGTTAGCTTATACTATTGCCACTATGGATGATTGCCGCATTAGTTGGGCTAAGGTGCTTGAGTCCGATCCGGTCACTGACGGCTTGCTCAAAAAGATAAAAGTTAAATGTCAGCCGTTGCAGTATATTGATAATCAATTATCGCTCGGCGCGCCGCAAGCGAAGGAAGTCTGGTTTGAATATGATAATAAGAGTTTTACCGGTCCGCTTCATGCCGGCGATCTGATAACCCTGCATTGGAATTGGGCATGCGACCGCATTTCCGAGGAGCAAAAGGATAATCTGGAAAAATGGACGCGTCATAACTTAAAATTGGCCAATCTATGAAAGTAAAAAAACCAAAACTCGCCATTATCAGTTTAACCTCTTGCGAGGGCTGTCAATTCGTTTTGCTGGATCAGGGCAAGAAGTTTTTGGATTTGCTGAAAAAATTCGAAGTTGAGGAATTTCGGTTAATTGAGGATGATCCGATGCCGGAAGGCCAATATGACGTTTGTTTGGTTGAAGGCAATCCGGTGACCAAGGAGAATATCAAACTGCTTAAGGCCATGCGCGAACGTTCCAAATTTTTAATCGTTTTGGGTAACTGCGCGGCGCTGGGCGGCGTTTGGGAAATTAAGAATTATCAGGATAAGAAAAAAACCATCAGGTATGTCTATCAGAACTCCGCCAAAGTGGAGAATCCTGATATCAAAGAAGTGGATAATTTTGTTGAAGTGGATTTGACTATTCCCGGCTGTCCCGTAACCGGTAGCGAGATGTTGGAGATGATTTATCAGCTTTTGTCCGGCAAAATGCCGCGTCTTCCGCAAAGCCCGGTGTGTTGGGAATGCCAGACTAAGGGCTATGAATGCTTGTTGCAAAAAGGTATGATTTGTCTGGGGCCGATTACTTTGGGCGGCTGTCAGGCGGTTTGCCTGAAAAGCAAACAGCCGTGCTGGGGCTGTCGTGGGCTGTTTGAGGGCGCGCAAGTCAAGAATCATTTTAATTATTTGACGGCCAATTTCCCTCGTCAACAAGCTTATCGCGTGATGGAAGTTTTTGGCGTTCGCGACTCAATCTTAAAGTCATTGGTTAAAGGAAACAAAACAACTAAAGGATTAAGGAATAAAAAGGGAGGAATAAAGATAAATAAGAAAAAATAATTATGTCAATAGAAACCAGAACCGGGACGGAGGAAGAATTAACAGCTCGCAATAGAATGCAGAGAATGTTATTCGGTCAGTATTTGGCGGAGGGCAAGGTAAGCGAAACCGACCCCGAGACCATGAAAAAGATTTTTACGCAAGTGAGTGATATCTTAGACGGTGATAATCCGGCTTACGACAGTATTCGCATCGCTTTCAAGTCCGGAGATTATGACGCTACGGTTTCCATGTTAAAGACTGTTGTTGAATTGTAAATATTTTAGTTTATGCAAATAAAAGTCAATCACATCGGCAAAATGGAGGGGCACTCCGATTTTGTGGCCGAAATCATTAAGGGCAAAGTGTCTTCGGCTAAGGTAATGACTACCGAAGGCGCGCGTTTGATCGAGGGCATTTTGGTCGGCCGGAATTTTGATGAAGCGCCGATTATTACCGCCCGCATCTGCGGTATCTGTCCGGTGGTGCATAAGATTTCTTCGGTCAAGTCATTGGAGAATGCCTTAAATATCAAGCCGAGCGAGCAGACAATCAAATTGAGAAAAGCCATGCTGTGCGCTCAACTGATCCACAGCCACGCTTTGCATTTGTTTTTTTTGTCTTTGCCGGACTTTTTTGACATCACTAATGATTTACAGTTCATCGGCCAATATAAAAAAGAAACCGAGAGCGCTATTCGAGTGCGCGATTGGGCGCTGAAGACAATTGAAGTCATCGGTGGCAGAGCGGTGCATCCTATCGCCTGCGAAGTCGGCGGATTCAAGGTTTTGCCGGAAAAGTCCGAGTTGGCTGAGTTGGCCGGCCGTTATCAGTCAGTCCTAAAAGACGCCTTGGTTCTGGTTAATATGGCGCTGAAAATCAATTTGCCCAGATTCAGCCGTCCCACAACTTTTGTGGCCTTAACTCAGGGTGATGAATATGCCTATTATGGTGGCGACTTGAAGGTGTTATATCCCGGTGGCAAGACTAAGACGATCAAAGCCAAGGATTTTACTAAGAATATTAAGGAGATTGAGGAACCGTATCGCGCCGCTAAGTCGGCCAAGCTGGACGGCAAACCGTTTATGGTTGGCGCTTTGGCGCGGATAAACATTAATCATGACAAATTAAATCCTTTGGCAGCTGGAATATTCAAGAGTTTAAAGTGGCGCTTGCCCCAGTACAACACTTTTAATAATATTATTTGCCAGGCAGTAGAGATAGTCCATTTTACGGAAGAATTAGACCGCTTGCTGGAGGAGCTGTCGACAGAGTTAAAGCCGGAAGCAAGCCGAGGTCAAGAGCTTAGTCTTATTGCCCGCGCCAATCCGTTGAGTCGAGTCACTGCCGGCGTTGACGCTTGCGAGGCGCCGCGTGGGACGCTGTATCATTCTTACAAATTAGATAAAAACGGATTGATTACCGATTGCCAGATCATTACTCCGACCGTGTCTTTCTTGAAAAATTTGGAGGCGGACATCAAGCAATATTTGCCGGGAATAAAAGATATGCCGGAGAAAAAGCGCGCCATTAGGATTCGCGCCCTGATTCGCGCCTATGATCCGTGCATTGCCTGCGCCACTCATTAATTTTGCAGATTGAATCATAATTAACAAAAACTAAAACAGATATGCATGATTTTCATTTGGCTGACACGATCTATAAAGCGATTATCCAGGAAGCCGAAAAAAACAATTTAAAAAAAATCACCAAAGCGGTGATTGAGCTGGGGAGTATTGTGGAACATGGCGAGGAGGTTTTGCCGGCTAATTTGGATTTTAACATAAAGATGTTAGCAGAGGGAGGGAAAGCGGACGGCTTAAATATTGAAATTGGTAGGTCGTCGGGTAATGAGTGGGTACTTAAGGAGATCGAAGGGGAGTAATTTTGTTAAATAAAAAACCGCCGTGTATATGTAAATTTTCAACACTTCACACAGCTGTGTGAAGTGTTGAAAACAGCTAAAATTACAAATATAAATAGTTTCAGTTATGAAGATAAAATCAATCCGACAAGCAAATAGTCTCAAAGGAAAAAAGGTGCTCATGCGCGCTGATTTTAATGTGCCTATAACTAAAAATGGCAAAGTTGGACAAAGCGAGGATTTCCGTATTGTCCGAACTGCGCCGACTATCCAGTATTTAATTAAAAAAGGCGCCAAGATAATCATTATGGCGCACCTGGGCCGACCGGAAGGAAAAGTTAACCTTAAATATAGTCTGAAGCCGGTGGCCAAAAGATTGTCGCAAATAATCAAGCAGCCGGTCAAATTGTCGCCGGAAATAATCGGCGTTAAGACTGATAAATTAATCAGTCAGATGAAAAACGGCGAAGTACTATTGTTAGAAAATATCAGGTTTGATAAGCGCGAGGAACAAGCGAATAATAATTTTGCCCGGGAGCTGGCGAGTTTGGGCGATCTTTATGTTAATGACGGTTTTGCCGTTTCTCATCGTGACCAGGTATCGGTTTCTGTTATTCAAGATTTTCTGCCGTCTTATGCGGGATTATTGTTGGAAGATGAAATAAAGTATTTGGGCGGTGTTTTGAAAAATCCTAAGAAGCCGCTAGTGGTGATTATTGGTGGCGCCAAGATTTCCACTAAGATCAGGGTAATCAAGAATTTTGCCAAGGTGGCGAAGCGGATTTTACTGGGTGGCGCGTTGGCCAATACGGTGCTGAAAGTTATGGGCGTGTCGGTGGGTAAATCGCCGATTGAGCCGGAAATGTTCGGCGAGGTTAAGAAATTCAAATTGACTGATAATAATATTGTAGTGCCGGTTGACGGCGTGATGGCCAATAATTTTAACGCCAAGAAGGGGAGGATGGATGCCTTAGCCGATATTAAGCCGGAAGAATTGATTCTGGATATCGGACCGGATACTGTAAAACTATATGAAAATATCTTAAAATCGGCTAAAATGGTTATGTGGAATGGGCCGATGGGTTTAATAGAAAACCCGGTCTTTGCCCGGGGCACTAGGAGCTTGATCAGGATTTTGGCTGGTTCCAAGGCCCAAACCATTGTCGGGGGTGGAGAAACGGTGCAAATGATTCGTAAAATGAAATTAGAAAATAAATTCAGTTTTATTTCGACCGGCGGGGGAGCGATGTTGGAGTTTTTGGAAGGCAAGAAATTGCCGGGACTTAAAAAATTAGTCAGCAGATAATAATTAATAATAACAAAAAATATGGAAGAACAAAAAACATGTTGTACAACTAATGGCATGCACAAATGCCATTGTGCCAAACATATCGTTTTAGCGATTTTGGCTGTCGTTTTAATCGTTTATGTCGGCGTCCTAACGCGCAATGCCTGGCGCACTTATGATTATATCGGCAAGTCGCCGGATATGATTAATCAGATTACTGTTACCGGCACAGCCAAGGTCAGCGTTACACCCGATATCGCCGTGCTTTATCTGGGCGTTATCAACGAGGGCGCGACGGTCAATCTGGCGCAAAAAGGCGTGACCGACAAAATGAATGCGATTATTGATTCGCTCAAGAAAGAGTTTAAAATTGACGCCAAAGATATCAAGACGGAAAATTATAGCGTTAATCCCAAGTATGATTGGACTGACGGCAGGCAACGGATAATCGGTTATTCCGCCAACCAAAGCGTTACTGTTAAAGTCAGGGATTTTGATAAGACCGGGGATATTCTGGCCAAGGCCACCGAACTCGGCGCTAACACAGTGTCCGGGCCGACTTTTTCTATTGATGATCCGGAAAAAGCCAAAGCCGAAGCGCGAGAAAAGGCCATCGCCCAAGCCAAAGAAAAAGCAAGAATATTGGCTGATCAGGTCGGCATTAAATTGGGCCGGATTATTAATTTTTATGAAGGCGGAACAGAATTGCCGAATGCAATCTATAGCCGTAGCGACCTGGCTGTCGGCGCCGGCGAGATGAAAGCGGCAGCTCCGACGATTGAACCGGGTAGTCAGGATGTTCAATTGACAGTCAGTATCAGCTATGAAATAAATTAGTAATCTTATGACAAAAATAAAGTCCGTTAAGGCGCGAGAAATTTTGGATTCGCGTGGCAATCCAACGGTAGAGGTTGAGGTGTGCTTGGATAATGGCAAAAAAGCTTGGGCTGGAGTGCCCTCCGGAGCCTCTACGGGCTCGCGTGAAGCCTTGGAACTTCGGGATGGCGATAAACGGCGATATGGTGGCCAAGGCGTACTTAAGGCCGTAAAAAATATCAACACGGTTATTGCGCCGAAGTTAATAGGATTGGATCCGGCCAAGCAGAAAGAAATTGACGAACTGATGCTTAAGTTGGACGGTACGGAAAATAAATCCAAGTTAGGCGCTAATGCTATTTTAGGAGTTTCTATGGCAGTGGCGCGTGTTGCGGCTTTTAGTCAGAACAAATCGCTTTACGTTTATCTTCACAAAAAATATTGGAACAGCAGTAGAATGTCTTTCCCGGTGCCAATGATGAATATTATGAATGGCGGCGCGCACGCCGGCTGGTCAATTGATATTCAGGAGTTCATGGTGATGCCGCAACAAAAGAATATTAAGGAAGCGATTCGTTGTGGTGCAGAGATTTTCCATGTTCTTAAGAAACTTTTGGCTAAAGCCGGTTACCCAGTAACGGTTGGCGATGAAGGCGGTTATGCTCCCAAGCTGACCGGCAATGAAAAGGCCATGGGATTGATTGTTTCTGCTATTAGGGGGAGTGGTTATAAACCGGGCCAAGACGTCAGGATAGCTATTGATTCGGCCGCCTCGGAGTTTTTTGATGATAAAGACAAACATTATGACATGAAAGCCGATAAGAAAACCAGAACTTCAAAAGAGATGATCAAAATGTACGGCGAATGGATTAAGAAATATCCGATTGAGTCATTGGAAGACGGTTTGGCTGAAGGGGATTGGCAGGGTTGGGCGGATTTGACTCAGGCCTTGGGCAGGAGGGTTGCTTTGGTTGGCGATGATTTGTTTGTGACTAATTCCAAAATTCTTCAGGAAGGCATTAATAAGAAAGTGGCCAATGCCATTTTAATCAAATTAAATCAAATTGGCACCCTGACAGAAACAGTAGAGGCGATGAAACTGGCGCAAAAAAATAATTATAAGCTGGCGGTCAGTCATAGGAGCGGTGAAACTCCTGATGATTTTATCGCCGATTTGGCCGTAGCTTCTGGCGCCGAGTACATTAAAACCGGATCGCTTAGCCGGGGTGAAAGAGTCGCTAAGTATAACCGTTTGATGGAAATCTGGGATGAGATGGGTAAAAAATAATTATAGAATAGGCAAAGCACCCGGATTATTCGGGTGTTTTGTGTTTTAAAAGGAAATGTGTTATAATAATTTAAGAATTTATTGTTTTTAACTGTTTACTTTTAAGTAATTTTCAGCAATTTTACTTGAAAGTTTTTACGTTATAATCTTTGTTATTTAGTGTTTTAAAATTGAAAGTTCTGGCTTTTAGGCCACTTTATGCCTGTAAAATCTAAAAAATCACAAAAAACAGAAATCGCTAAAAAAGTTCTTTTGCTCATATTAGACGGTTGGGGAATCGGCAAAGAAGACGGTTCCAATCCGATTTTTTTAGCTAAACCGAAGTTTATCAATTCTTTGTATAAGAAGTATCCCTGGACGGAATTATGCGCGTCCGGACTTTGCGTCGGTTTGCCGCCAGACCAGGTGGGAAACTCTGAAGCCGGCCACATGAACTTGGGAGCCGGACGCATTGCCGATCAGGACGTGATTAAGATTTCCAAACACATCGGTACTGGCGAATTTTTCAAGAACCCCGCTTTTTTGGCGGCTATTAATCACGCCAAAAAGAATAAAACCGCTTTGCATTTGATGGGTATGCTGTCTAACGGCCAGAGTCCCCACAGCGATCCTGATCATCTTTTGGCTTTACTGACCTTAGTGCGCAAGCATGAGTTAAAAAAAGTTTATTTGCATTTATTTACCGATGGTCGCGATTCACCGCCTATGTCGGCCTTGAAATCCATCATGGCTTTGGAGCGTTCGCTTAAACCCAATGAGATCATCTCTACGGTTATCGGTCGGTTTTACGCCATGGATCGCAAGAAAGTCTGGACCAGGACTATCGCGGCTTACAACGCCATGACCGACGGCCGGGATGCGCATTATGCTGACAGTCCTCAGGCCGGCATCGACCGCGCTTACAATGCTAATATATCCGATGAATTCATCGAGCCTATTGTCATTAGGCAAAAAGGAAAAATGACGCCGCGTATCAGCGATAATGACGCCATTATTTTCTTTAATTTGCGCAGCGATCGCGCCAGGCAAATGGCCAAGCCGTTTGTCCAGCATCAATTTGAAGAAAAGAATCCAGGGTTTGTTAAGCGTAAACGAGTATTGCGTAATGTTTCCTTTGTGGCTATGACTGATTTCGGACCGGATTTGGATAGTATTCTGACCGCTTATCCTTCGGAAGATTTAAAAAACACCTTGCCTATAGTGTTGAAGAACAAGAAGCAGATTTATATCGCCGAGAGCGAGAAATACGCTCATGTGACTTTCTTTTTTAATGGTGGTTATGCTGATCCGGTGGGCGGTGAAGAAAGAATTAATATTCCTTCGCCTCATGTGGATAGATACGACAAGACGCCGGCTATGTCCACCAAAGGAATAACCAGCAGAATTATTGCTTCATTAAGAAAATACGATTTTATCTGCGCCAACATCGCTTGTCCTGATATGATCGGCCACACCGGCAATATGGAAGCGGCGCAAGAAACAGTTAAGGCTGTTGATAAATACGTCAAGCAAATCGTGGCGGCCGCGCTTAAGAATGATGCCGTGTTGCTCATCACTGCCGATCATGGCAATATAGAATACAAACTCAATTTGGAAACAGGGGAGAGGTTGACCGAACATACCACTAACCCAGTGCCATTTATTGTTGTAGGTGGCAGTTTCGGCAAGTCGCTAAAATTAAAGCGCGATGGCGTTTTGGGTGATGTCGCCCCTACTGTTATTAAACTGTTCGGTTTAAATAAACCCAAGGGAATGAGTAAGAATAGCTTGATTTAAATTATGACTGATAGCAAAAACAAACGACTTAAACCGGTAATACTGATGATTTTGGATGGTTGGGGAGCGGCCCCGCCTTCAAGATCCAATGCCATTACTCTGGCCAAAACGCCGGGGGTGACAGGATTAATAAAAACTTATCCGGCTTTGACTTTACAGGCCTCGGGCGAAGCCGTGGGCTTGTCTTGGGGGGAAATTGGCAACTCTGAAGTCGGGCATCTTAATTTGGGCTCGGGCAAGCTGGTTTACCAGAATTTGCCGCGCATTAATAAATCCATTTCTGACGGCGCCTTTTTTGAGAATGAAAAGTTTATCAATGCCATAAAACACGCTAAGAAAAACAAAGGCAAAGTTCATTTGCTGGGGTTGATTTCTTCGGGCGGCGTGCACAGCCATATTGATCATTTATTCGCTTTGTTGGAGCTGTGTCAGAAAGAAAAATTCCGCGAGGTATATATTCATGGCGTTTTGGACGGCCGTGACATGCCCTATAATTCCGGCATTGATTTTGTGGAAAAAATAAAAAACAAATCCGAGGAATTGGGTGTCGGCCGCATTGCCACTCTGTCCGGCCGGTTTTATGCTATGGATCGCGACAATCATTGGGAGCGCATCGTTCTGGCTTATAACGCCATGGTCAAAGGTGAAGCCACGGAAAGATTCAGTGATCCGAGCGAGGCGGTCAGCGCTTCTTACGATAAAAAGATCTATGATGAGGAATTTGTGCCGGTAGTGATCGAAGATGGCGGCCGGCCTGTGGCCACCATCGCCCCCGGCGATGCCGTGATATTTTTTAATTTTCGCGCGGATCGCGCTCGAGAGATTTCCAAAGCGTTCGTTTTGCCCGGTTTTGAAAAGTTTGAACGGCAATATTTGAAAGATTTATATTTCGTGGCTATGACCGAATACGAGAAGGATGTCCCGATGGAAGTCGCTTTTCCTCCTGAAACCATTAAAGATCCGTTGGCTAAGGTTATAGCCGATGCCGGCCTAACTCAATTGCATATCGCGGAGACGGAGAAATACGCCCACGTCACTTTTTTCTTTAATGGCGGTACCGAGCAGGAATTTACCGGTGAAGACAGGGTGTTGGTGCCGTCGCCACGCGTGTCTTCTTATGCGGAGAAGCCGGAAATGTCAGCCAAGGAAGTGACGCAGAAAACCATCGACGCTATTATGGCTGATAAGTATGATTTTATTGTGTTGAATTTTGCCAATTGTGATATGGTCGGCCATACTGGAGACTTAAAAGCCACAATCAAAGCCGTGGAAGCAGTGGACAGTTGCGTCAAAAAAATCACAGAAGTGGTTTTGGCCAAAGGCGGAGCGGCCTTAATTACCGCTGATCATGGCAATGCCGAGGAGTTGCTCAATTTACAATCAGGCGAAATAGACAAGGAACACAGCACTTATCCGGTACCGCTTATTATCGTCGGCAAGGAATGGGAGGGTAAGAACGCCGGTTTTCCGGAAGTGCCTGGCGGTGATCTATCTTTGGTTCAGCCGGCTGGCATACTGTCCGATGTGGCACCGACGATTATCAAGATTATGGGGCTCGAACAGCCGGCGGAAATGACCGGTAAACCGTTGATTTAATTTATAATTTAAAATTATTCAATACTATGTTAAAAATTTTCAAGAAAAAACGCTTTTGGGTAATTCTAGTAATTATCCTGGCAGTGGTCGGATTTGGAATCTATAAATTATTAACGCCTAAATCGGCAGTGGAATATACCACCGAAGCGGTTAAGCGCGGCCAACTGACTCAAACGGTGACGGCTACCGGCCAAGTTGAGTCGGCGCATGAGATAACTTTGAATTTTAAGACGCCGGGTAAAATAACTTACATAGGAGTCAAAGAAGGCGATGATGTTAAGGCCGGGCAGGATTTGGCGCGAATTGATTCCGGTTCCATTGCCGCTTTAATCAAGCAGTATCAGGCTAACCTGGCCTCAGCTCAAGCTAACCTGGAAAAGGTTAAAGCCGGCGCTTCCGCTGAAGATATTAATCTGACTCAGGAACAGCTGATTAAAGCGCAAAATGACTATAACAATCTGGTTCGTGAATCGGAAACGCAGGTTGAAATATTGAAGGATAAGACAGTTAATAATCTTAATAACGCTATTTTTACTTCACAAACAGCATTAAATACTGTTTTTGGCGATTTGATTAGTACCGAAACCACTGTTTATATGTTGGTGATGGATGCTAGTCTGCAGAGCCAAGTTAAAAGCGATTATAGCGTTTTAAAGAATGGACTTTCGGTTCTGCGCGATGAAGTGATAGCGGCGCAGAAGTCCGATGATCAACAATTTATTATCAGGGCCAGCGATGATGTAAAGAACTTTCTTAGCCAGCTTAACAGTTACTTGGATTCCAGTTTTAATTTAGCGGATAAAATTATCATTAATACTACCTACACCCAAACCAAAAAAGATACGATTAAGTCAGATATTTCTACGCAACAAACCTCCAACAATACTTCGCTTACGGCTGTGCAAACCGCCCGTGCCAATATTATCAATACGGCCGATTCTTATCAGTCGCAGATTTTGGCGGCGGCTAACGCCGTTTCCATTGCGCAAGCGTCTTTGGATTTAAAGAAGGCCGGACCGCGCAGCTTTGAGCTGGCTTCGGCCGAGGCCGCGGTGGCCCAAGCCCAAGCGTCACTGGACAAGACCAGGGCTGATGCCGATGATTATGTTATCCGCGCGCCGATTGACGGCAAAATCACCAAAGTTAATTATTCCATGGGTGAGACTACGGCGGCAGGCGGGGTGGCGATCGCTATGTTGTCTAATGAACGCTATGAGATTAAGGTTGATATTCCGGAATCGGATATTATTAAATTGGCTGTGGGGGAGAAAGTGGCGATTGATCTGGACGCTTTTGGTAGCGATCATCCATTCTCTGGCGCCGTAACTTTTATTGACCCGGCGCAAACAATTATTAAGGATGTGACTTATTACAAAACTACCGTTACCTTCAACCAGGATTCTTGGAGTGATCAGATTAAGCCTGGTATGACCGCCAATATTACCATTATTGCGGCGGAAAAAGACGGCGCTTTATATATTCCGCAACGCGCGGTCAAGATCAGAGAAACGACTTTAGGCGAAGTACCGAAGAAATACGTGGAAATCCTGGTTAATAGCCAACCGCAGGAGCGTGATGTGGAAATCGGTTTGCGCGGCGACAATGGCTTGGTAGAAATCATTTCCGGCCTGGCTGAAGGCGAACAAGTGGTGACTTATAAAAAAGATTCCACTAAATAGCGCGGACGGCGGCTATTGAAGATAAATATAAAATATGACTGAGAAATTAATAGAAGTTAAGGATTTAAAAAAAGACTACGTTAATGACGAGGTGGTAACGTCAGTGCTTCATGGCGTAAGTTTCGATATTCATCAGGGGGAATTCGTGGCCATCATGGGGCCGTCCGGTTCGGGTAAATCCACCTTGATGCATATCTTGGGATTTTTGGATAATCTGACTTCCGGCCGTTTTATTTTTAAAGGGCGTGATGTCAGTAATTTGGAGGAAGATGAGCTGGCGCGCATTAGAAATGAGGAAGTCGGGTTTGTCTTTCAAGCCTTTCATTTGTTGCCCAAGACTTCGGTGTACAATAATGTCAGATTGCCCTTGCTTTACGGTACAGCTAAGAATATTGATGAATTGGTCAAATCGGCGATTCGGGCCGTCGGCTTAGAACACCGTACTAATAATTTTTCCAATCAGCTCTCCGGCGGAGAAAAACAAAGAGTGGCTATTGCCCGCGCCCTGGTCAATAATCCGTCAATTATTTTTGCCGATGAGCCGACCGGCAACTTGGATAGTAAATCGGGCAATGCTATTATGGAGATTCTGGAAGATTTAAACGACGCCGGCCATACGATTATCCTGGTTACCCACGAAACCGATACGGCCAAACATGCTAAGCGCATCATCAAAATAGTGGATGGCCTGATTGCCGAAGATTACAATGTCGCTGATCGCCGCAGCGCCAAGAATGGCGGACAGCTGATGAAATAACATGCGATTTACCGAAACTGTAAAATTATCATTTTCTGTTTTGCGCACCAATCGGACGCGCAGTTTTTTGACTTCGCTGGGGATTATTATCGGCATTGCCGCTGTCATCGTGATTATTTCTGCCGGTGCCGGTGCGCAATCGCTCATCGTTAATCAATTCAATGCTATTGGCACCAATTTGATTGGCATTCTGCCCGGTGCCAGCGACGAGAACGGCCCGCCTGCTTCGGCTTTTGGCATTATTCTACAGACGCTTAAATATGAAGACGCTCAGGCTATTGTGCAAATAGTATCGCATGTTACTGCTGTCTCCTCTTATAATACCGGCGTAGCTACGGCGTCTTACCAGAGTTCCAAAACAGATATCACTTATTACGGTGTTATGCCTGACTATCTACTGGTTGAGGAAACGGAAGTGGAGAAGGGGAGATTTTTCGGCGATGACGAGGATCGGGGAAGCTCCAAAGTTGCCGTGTTGGGCTGGCAGGTGGCGCAGGATCTGTTCGACGGTCAGGAAGCTGTCGGCCGCAAGATGAAAATCGGCAAAGAATCTTTTGAAGTGATCGGGGTGATGCGTAAACGCGGCGTCTCCGGTTTTCAAAATAACGATAGTATTATTCTGATTCCGGCACAGACCGCGCAAAAGATAATGCTGGGCGTACGCCATGTTAATTTTATTCGCGCCAAAGTGGATCAGCAAGAGAATTTGTCGCAAGTAGTGGAGGATATTCGCTTTTTGTTGCGTGATCGCCATAACTTATTAGAATCAAAGGTTGACGATTTCAATATCCGCAACACGGCCGACGCTATTAAGACGCTGACTTCCATTACTGACGTGCTGAAGTTTTTTTTGGCCGCAATCGCCAGTATTTCTTTGTTAGTCGGCGGTGTGGGCGTAATGAACATTATGTTGGCCTCGGTTAATGAGCGTGTCCGCGAAATCGGCTTGCGCAAAGCTGTCGGCGCCAAGTCCAATGATATTATGGTTCAGTTTTTGGCCGAGTCGGTTACTGTTACTTTAGCCGGAGGCGTTATTGGCATTATTATCGGTTCGTTGATTTCCGCCTTAGTCGCCGTAGTTGCCAAATATTTGGGTTATGATTGGGATTTAGTAGTTTCTCCGCTGTCAATATTCATGGGTTTTGGCGTAGCTTTTATTGTCGGTTTAATTTTTGGCATTTACCCGGCTCAGCGTGCGGCCAAACTCAACTCCATTGAGGCGCTAAGATGGGAGTAATAAGTTTTATTATTAGTCATTAATTATTAATTATTAGTTAACAAATCGCTTATTTTGGGGCGATTTTTTTATTTTATTTTGTCTAATTTTAGTCATTTATTTATAATTAAATCAAAAATAGGGGATAAAACACTTGACAAAATATTTAAGGTGTGATATAATAGTTTATTCAAGATAGTGGTTGTGGATAACTGAACAAAATTCAATTATTGACAATATTATCTTGTGGCAGCTTAAAAGCTGTTTTAAGAGAACCTTCGGGTTCTTTGTCAGGGCGTCAGGCGGCTTATGTCGTGTGTCGCCCTTGACAAAGGTTCCGAATAATGGAACTCTGAATGTTAATTAAAAAAATATTCGCGGCAGCTTGTCGCCGCGTCGATATGATTAAGGCGTATGCTTGTCCGCCTAAATCCGATCCAAGGTCTAAAGCCGAGGATCTTAGGAGGAGATTAAGCTGAAGAGGGGGCCTGGCTTGAAATTATATATTCGCCAATCGCCTTAATTCACTTCTTCAAGTCTTGATTATATCGATGCGGTAGCAATGTCTGGCCGTCTAAGCAGGCGGGCAAACGCGCGCTGCAAGTACTTTCGAAGGAAGATTTTCCCCACCGCGTCGGGCTTTTATCCCGCCGGATCGGTAGACCTCCTCCTTTCCCCGGGGAGGCGTTATGTAGCGATACATGCGCCTCCCCCACACGCCTCAGACAGTATGGTTCGAGAGCATATAATCAAATCCTCACAAAGGAAGCTTGGTTTTACGCTTACGGCCGGGGTACTGTTTGAGGCGTGTGTTGCAAAAAAGCATTTTTCATTTTACGTTACGAGTAATCTCGTGAAGGAGGCCTATGATAGTACAATGTTGCGTTTGTCGTAGGGTGCGTTTGTCTGGCGTGTCTGGCGTCTCTTGGGCGGAGCAAGCCATACCACCCGGTGAGGATGTTTCCCATGGCTACTGCCCGGAATGCGCCGCAAAAGCGTATGAGGGCATGGAGAGGGAATTGACCAACCGGCACCAAAGGAGCCCGACTGATGGCAAAGGGTAAGTGCCCGGCTTGTTTTAAAATCGAAGTGGCGCCGGGGCAGTGGAAAAACACCGCCTTACCGGTCAAAGAAGAAACATTGCCCAAATACTGTCCGAGATGTAGCGAGCATAACGCTTATGTCCGGGAGAGCATTCGGGTATCCAAGGAGTTGGCGGGCGGCGCGTCGGGAAAATAGAACATTCTGTTAGGAGGAAGCCGCGCGGCTTCCTCCTTTAAAATTGATTTTGATTTATCCACAGCCAAGCTCTTGACACTGTATTGTTTTTATAAAAATTTAATATATAATTTTATATTAAGGGATGACATTAAGCATCAGGCATTTTCAATCGCACTTTCCTAAAAATTTTTTTAGGATCACACTCAAGTGTGATTTCGAAAATTCCCGTTGCGTCTTCTCCGAGTCCCGCCCATGTGGCGGGACTTTTAATTGGCTGATTTTGTTAATTGGTGTTATAATTTAATCAGGTAATCAAATCATATGTCACTCAAACAACTAATTATCATCGTCAGTATCGCCACTCTACTTTGCTGGGCCAGTTGGTTGCTAGTTATCTTTGAAGTGGATCCGACAACCGCCGGCTTTTACGGCCTACTGATTTTTTATGCCAGCATGTTTTTGTCTTTGCTTGGTTTGTTTTTCCTGATCAGTTTCGGCTTTCGCAAATTATTCAATAAGCTGGAAATGGAATACAAGCTGGTGGGCATGTCTTTCCGCCAATCATTTTTCTTCTCCTTGGCCGTCGTGGGATTCTTTTTCCTGCAGAGCAAGGATTTATTGACTTGGTGGAACAGCATTTTGCTGGTTTTGGCTCTGGTGATTTTGGAATTTTTCTTTTTGAGTTATCGGAAGAAATAGTATAGCGTTAGCCGTCCCGTTGGTCGGGGCGGTTTTTTTATTATTTTTTTCTCCTTTAGGAAGAAGAAGATTAAGAGGGGCTTATTTTCATGATACTTTTCTCTAGAGAAAAGTATCACCAAAGAGTCGCGAGCGAATAAAATCATGGCTAGATTTTTTACTCCGCAATATTTTTAATAGCCATTTGACTAAAACTTGTTAAATTGGTTATAATATATTCAATATGAAAGAAAAACTCAGCCAATTAAAGGCGCAATTCACCGAGGAATCGGCAAAGGTCAAATCAGCTTCCGAGCTGGAAGAATTGGAGAATAGATTTTTGAGCCGTAAAAGTGGATTGCTGACCGGCATCATGAAGGGGATCAAAGATGTGGCTAAAGAAGAGGTGGCGGAAATCGGCGCCTTGGCTAATGAAACCAAAGATTATATTGTTGAGGGACTGGAAACACTTAAGGGAAACTTGGGCGGTATCGGTTCCTCTAATTTCGATTTTACCGTACCCGGCCGCAAGCCGGCTGTCGGCCATTTGCATTTAGCCACCATTGCCATTCGCGAGATTGAAAGTATCCTAGAGCCGTTAGGCTTCGTCAGGACGCGCCATCCGGATGTAGAATGGGATTATTATGCTTTTGAAACTTTGAACATGCCCGGCGATCATCCGGCTCGCGATGACTGGGAAACCTTTTTTATTGATGATTCTCCGATCAAGATGAATTTGCCGGCTAATTCAAAGAAATTAGTCAAAGAGGGGAGACGATTACTAACTCCTCATACTTCTAGCATTCAGGTACGGGAAATGGAGAGGGGCGTTCTGCCGATTCGGATGATGAATATTTCCAAATGCTATCGTCGGCAGATTGATGTTTCTCATGTGCCGATGTTCCATCAATTTGAGGGGCTAGTGATTGACAAGGGGATTAATATTACTCACTTGAAGGGCACGATTGATTATTTTGTTAAGAAATTTTTCGGCGAGGATCGCACAATTCGTTTGCGGCCGCATCATTTTCAATTCACTGAGCCGAGTTTTGAAGTGGATATTTCCTGCGGACTCTGCCATGGCGCAGGTTGCAAGATGTGTAAAGAGGGTTGGTTGGAGCTGGCTGGCGCCGGCATGGTTCATCCAAATGTGCTTAAAGCCGGCGGCATTGATCCGGAGAAGTATTCGGGTTTTGCTTTCGGCTGGGGTGTCGAGCGATGCTATTCCATGAAGTCGGACCTGAATATTGATGATTTAAGGTTGATGTATAAGAATGATTTGAGGTTTAATGAGCAGTTTTAGAGATTATATATTATATGACAGAATATAAGTTAGAAGCAGAATCTGCAAGATTTGATTTAAAAGGTAATCCCGTCGATCTCTCTACTATTAGAGGTGAGGTGACAATTAACTTCTTTTTCGTTGTATATAATATTTTTTTTACATTATTAATTGCTATTATTGGTGTTATACCGATACATTTGCTGTGTTGGCAATTGAAAATATTATTATTTATTATTGTGTTAATTGGGTTATTTTTTTGTTTTCGTATAGTATATTTTAGGAAATTTTTAACAAAAATAAGATCTACTATATTTAGTTTTAAAGAGAGGTTGTAATCATTTTAGTATTACTTTTCTAGAAAAGTAATACAAAAGTCGCGACCGGAAAAAATCATGGCTGGATTTTACGCTCCACTCCTGAAAATTTCCTGACGCTTCGCTTGCAGAAATTTTCTAGTCGTTCCTGCAAAAAATCGCACAATATTTTTTAATGGTCGCAATAGCAATGTATGCCAAATATAAAACCTAAATCACAAATAGAAGTTGATCAGAATATCTTAGATTTTTTAAATGGAATGCACATTGATAAGCCCGAAGATTTGGTAACCTTAAAGAATAAGATAATTAAATCCCTTGAATTCCGATCATATAATAATAAAACAAAAAAGCATGCTGATAGTATCCAATGGAAAAGAACTGCTTCTGAGATCTTGTCAGATGGTTATGTTTATAAAGGAAAGGCGTGCTCTGATTTGGCGGTAGTTTTCCTTGCTCTATGTAAGGCAACCGGGATTAATGGCCGCTTGGTTAAATTAAAATCAATAGATAACGAACATACTCACTCGATTGTTGAGGTTAAATTAAAGAGGGCTTGGTATAGAATTGATCCATCAAGTAGAGATTCCTTGCCATTTAAAGGTGAGTTATCAAGTAAATCAATTTGGAATAAAAAGTTTAAAGTTTGGCGGAAAGGAAAAGATGTCTGGGATTTAGGCCTTAAAGATATAAAATCAGAATTATGATAAATAAAATTTGGAAAAAAATTTATAATATTTTCACAAATGTACCAGTCTATCTAAAATTGGCAATTATTCCGATTTTATTTTACTTAATTTTATTTGTATCTTTTGTCCTATTGTCTCTTATAGGATTTATAGCACAAAGGTTTGAAATTTTTGGAGCTTTTCTTAGTATTATAGCGCTTCCCATAATTATAATTATGTTTGTTTTCGAATTCTTTACTCTACTTACTGTTAGTATTTTATCACTATTTATTCCGAACAATATTATAAAAGAAATGACTACTCCAGCTATTTTTGGCGGTGATATTTCGAATAACTTTGGTGTTTTTGCGTCATTAGTATTTTGGGTTATTATTGGATTTTTTGTCGGCTTAATAATATTTTTTAAAAAGCGTTATTTTAATAATAATAAAATTAATTAACTATTATATTATTAATGATTTATGAACCTAAATATCTCTTACAACTGGCTAAAGTCGCTCGCCCGTTGTCATTCCGACCGGAGCGAAGCGTAGTGGAGGAATCCCTTTTGACAGTAAAAACCCATTAAAATAGTTTATTTAGAGTTAAAAGCGATCCCTCCACTCGGCCTTGAGGCCTCGGTCGGGATGACAAAATGGTTTAATGAC